>Ga0255437_1014_pt1 | contig 14586 bp, 18 predicted proteins | sample ANMaggSeSYBR02I4_FD_182644 | JGI IMG/M metagenome (GOLD analysis project Ga0255437, IMG submission 182644) | Sediment cell enrichment communities from methane seep in Santa Monica Basin, California, United Staets - ANME aggregate JGI... | ecosystem: Environmental > Aquatic > Marine > Cold seeps >... | reverse complement strand
AGGAGATGTATTATATGGCCTGTTACGACTTGGATCGTTTCAAGCGTTTTGTATTTGAAAGCAAATTTTTGGAAACCTTCGAGGTGGACACGGAAACTGTAGAGAAAATAAAGCATGATGATGTTGAACTTTATAAATTCGCTATGAGATGGCTCGAATACGGTCTGCTCGGACAGCATGTGCTTAAAATGAAACCGGATGTCATGGAGGCCAAAAAGCAGGAGCTTAAAAACAAATGATAGATCAGGCATTGATGCAATCCATACCGGACCGAAAGTTTAGGTTTGCCTGCCATAAAGACTTACCATGCTTCACAAAATGTTGTGCCAATCTTAACCTGGTGCTTACACCTTATGATGTACTTCGCTTTAAAAACAGGCTCAACCTTTCATCCGAGGAATTCTTAGAAAATTACACCATCAGTTATGTCGATGAAGCGTATGGGGTTCCGGTCGTCAAGCTAAAAATGAATAATGATGAAACCCGTCGGTGTCCTTTTGTGAGCCCGAAGGGTTGTGCTGTCTATGATGACCGGCCAGGTGCCTGTCGTCTTTATCCCCTTGGACGGGCGGCCTCAAAAATATTCGAGGAACACCCTGCAGGAGAATATTACTTTGTTGTGAAAGAATCTCACTGCCTCGGATTCAATGAAAAACAGGAGTGGACGGTTCAAGAATGGATTATTAATCAAGGTATGGATGAATATAATGCAATAAATGACTTTTTCATGAATATCACGGCAGGCAGGCGGGCAAAGACCATCAAGGCGCTAAGCGACCAGCAATTACAGATGTTTTATATGGCCTGTTACAACCTGGATGAATTCAGGCGCTTTGTATTTGAAACAACTTTTCTGGATAAGTTTGACATTACGGAAGATGTTCTGAACCATATAAAAACAGATAATATGAAACTGATGGCGTTTGCCTTTCAATGGCTTAAATTTTCCCTGTTTGGAGAAAAAACCATTCCGATTAGCAGCCACCACCGTGCATAAAGCCTTTACTCAATAATATTGTCTTTCAGAGCATCATAAGACCATACCGGTATGGGTACACCTTTTCCTGTATCAGGATCTATACGGCAGCGATACGATGCTTTGGTTGCCTGTTGTTCCCACACCCGTTTCCAGCCTTGAACAAAATAGGAACATTCGTCATTAAAACAAATGTAAAAAAATTCGTTGGGCCAGGTAGAGGCAATGGGAACTTTCCATTTTTTCATCTCTTGCCCGCAATGGGGACATCGTGGAATTTTCTTGTGGGCCATCTTTATATCTCGTTCCTTTTAATATAAGCCATTTTTTTTAGTTAAATAATATACACAAAAACCAGGAAAAATCTACTTTAAATTATAAGAAAAAAGCCTTTAAATTTACAAATGTTAAAAATATATATAACGTTCATGGAACGTTGAAATTAGAAATTGGGAATTTGGTCTCTATGCTTTTGTTCCTCTTATCAAAGTCATTCTGGTGCATGTCTGATAATGCTTCTGCCGGTTTGTATACATCCGGGCTTCAACCTTCGGCTACGCCAGACAGGCCAGTTTACGGTTCACGGTTTTGTCTGGGTCTTGCCCTGCATAGCCAGAGGCGAAGCATGGATCATCTCTCCCGAATTTCTACTTTCTAATTTCAAGTTTCAAGCCGTGAACGGCTACCAATATATTAATAAAGAAAGGATCGAACATGACCAAAATCGTAGAAAAGAATAGCCCCCCCAGCGATTACTATGAAGCCGTGCTGGAAAAAGGCTCGCTGGTTATGAAACCCTATTGTGCGTGCGGTAATGCCCTTAATGAAGATTACTTTTGTGAAAAATGTCATAGAAAATGTCATTGCAACCAAATTATCTGTAATGATGAAGAGGTACTTGAACTGGTTAAAAATTACATCAGGAAATCATCTCAATTTTCAGCTTTCAAAGTCAAACTTGCTCGTGATATTTAACCTTACAACGACATTTATCGATAGCCATAATACGTCTTTTTTAACTTGTTTGCCTATCACGTAGGTGTTCCGGGTTACGAGTTGCGTGTTGTTAATAGGAAATAATCCTTTTTTATAACCCGTATCCCGCAACCCGTAACCCGCAACAATATGCTTAACACAAAAAGATGCTGTTGCTAAATAAAACTGGTAAGTTGCGTTGTAGGGTTAATATGCAGCAATCTATAGATCTTTAAGTTTTTCAATCGCCGCATCGATCATTTTTTCGCCCCCGATTCTTTGATTTGCGGCAATCATAGCAGGCATGGCCTCAATGTTATTAAATTTACCAAGGGCATCTCCCACCCAATTGACTATGTGAGAGCTTTCATGCTTAAGGAGGCGTAAAAGCAATTCATAGGAGGCCGGGACTCGAATATTACCGAGTACCGACACAATGCCGGTTTTTATTGGATCAAAAGCTTTATCCCTGGAAAAGGCCTCCTCAATATAAGGTATGACTGCTTCTCCTATCTTCTCAAGATAATGGAGACTGGCCCCGGATGCATAAGCAAAGCCAAACATCGATATGTCAATAAGTGTACGGTTTGCCAAGTCTGTTTTGTAAGCAGAGAGAAGTTCAGGCACAAAAATACCTGCCCAGGAGTATTTACAGGCCAGTGGCAAGAGATACGGTATAATCTCCGGTCCTATTGTCTTAAGCTGGTCAAGTGTTTCCTTTAGGGCATTCTTCCGCAGTTCAAGGCCATTGGAATGCTTTTCCGGAAACTGTTTTGTATCATCTGCTGTTTGAAGCTTTTTTACAAGGGTGATAATTTTCGGATTTTCCGTCTCGGGATACAGCTCCCGATAATCTTTTGCCTTCAGGGCGATCCAATATTTCTGCAGCCAGGTTAAGGGGGGATAGTAGTATGATAATGCAGGCTTGTCTATTTCAGCATCCCGATAACGCCCGTGTTTGATAAAATAGGCTTTTTCCGATTTGGCAACTTCCAATCTATTCTTGCAGATTTTAATCGCCTCCTCGCACTCACCGGAATATAAATGACTGGTTGCAACGATATCGTGAGGCCTGTCTTCATTCGGGTAAAGCTTGGTCAACTTTAATGCAAAGCGTATCGCTTCGGAATATTGCTGTGAACCCAACAGAGTGAAAGCCTTTTCTATACGCTGGACAAGTTGTTCTTGCTCTTTTGCATTTGCTCGCAGATTTTCTGCCTGTTCCGTATCTTTAGTACGCATTGCTGCCTCACGTTTTCCCAAACAGCAATGCTTGTATTTTTTCCCTGAGCCGCAGGGACAGGGTTCATTCCTGCCGATTTTTTCCGACGGCACATCTGTTAGCTCGGCCCTCTTACGTTCAGCCTGAGATAGCAGGTCATCACGCATCCGGAAAAGTTGTTCTCTGGTTATTCCGGCTTTTAAAGCTATAACATTCGGATCTCCCCCTTCAAGAAGCTCCAAAACAGGTTCAAGCTCTGCTTCTGACATCGTTTCATATTGCAACTTTTTGGGAACACTCATATAAATATCTCTTTTCAATAAACTGAAAATTGGGCAGGATGTAAACTTGGATGATAAGGTTCCACGTCTCCGGTTCTCAGAGAAACATGCTCAAACCGGATGACCCATAAATAGTTCGCTTTATAAGCTGTTGTTGACGTACTATATCTGTTTTGAAATGTAAATCTTTGAGGTCATAATAATAGGCAGCCGCACAAGAATGCCGGCTCATGCGGCTGCCAATGGAGGATACCCGTATGGCATTACACAGGTATCTTGCCAAGAAATCTTCTATATCAACATAAGTTCCACCTGACTTTCCCGAATCCTTGCGGAAAAGTCCGGAAGTTCTCAGGATTAAGGATATGGACTCCGTCTTGATCAAACTTCAATAATCGATAAGATTCTATTTCCTTTTGTTCATCTACGATCTCATCGCATAGAGCGACCAAATTGTCTACTGCTTTTACGTGAGTCTCGACGGTCGCCCGGACAATTGACGTATTTGGATTCTCCGGATCCTTTTTAAAGCCGGCCAATATTACCTCCGTCATCCGATCATCGCTGACCGGCATTGGAAAAACCGCAACATAGATCTCCGTCACCCGCTCAATCATATTTTTTTCTTTGCCGGATTCTATCATTTTTATACTCCTTTAATTGGGCGAAAACATCAGATACTCGACCAGAAAAGGATGTAATCCCCAGGCGCCGAGCATCGGCCACCTGGGGATAAATTACAGAACCTACATGCCTACGACCTCTTTAATATCCACAAGATGTATTAACGGTCTTGTCAGCATCGTAAACTCATCTTTTTCCGCATCGTAAACAGAGTTTACATATACCTTTCCCCATTTATCTTCATCCATCTTTCGGAAATCAGAACGGTAGTAGTACCCGGGCCATCTGGTTTCCTCACGGAACAGTTTATGCCGGGTATGGGCTTCAGCGATCTGGACCCTGTGGACGTTTTCCCAGCACCGCATCAACTCATGAAGATTTCGAGCAGCGAGCTTGGGAAGATCCTCTTTGAGGAGTTTCAGCAGATCAAGAGCAATATTCAGCGTGATAGAGCTGCAGGTGTACTGTGTACCCCAGCCGGCTACGTATTCATCCATAATCTTGTTGAGACGGAATATGGCCATTTTAGGGGTAATGTAATTCGGATTGACTTCCTCCACCGGCAGATCATACTTTTTGTTAGTCGTACCCAGGGTGGTGTAAGCTGTATGCTCTTCATAGTGCTTAAACGGAAGCAGAATCTGTTCCGTGAGCTTATCCACCTCTGCGGAATCAAATTCAGGCATTTCAGGGTTCTCCACACAGTACTTTATAGCCGCTTTTGCCGCAATCCGTCCCTCGGTAAAAGAACCCGAAGAGAACTTGTGGCTTGACAGCCCGACCCCGTCACCGGCTGCAAACAGGCCTTTTACCGTGGTCATGCGGTTGTAACCCCAGAAATATTCCTTCTTGGATTCTTCGGTCTGGATATCTTCAGGTCCACTGCACCATGCACCGGAAGCACCGGAGTGAGAACCGATAAAGTAAGGTTCGGACGGCTGGATTTCGGAAGGTCCCTCCTCGGGGAATACATCCTTTGAGGCCCATAGAATCGCCTGGCTGATGGTCATGTCGAGAAAATCCTCCCAGGCCTCGGCTTCAAGCTTTTTCATTTCCTTTTTATACGCTTTTTCATCAGGCGCCTTTTCGGCAATTTTGGCAATAGCCTTGTCAGTATGAATAAAGATGGGACCATCACCCTTCTGATACATTTCAATCATCATCAGGTGGTTCCTAAGGCAAGTGGGAATCGGTTTAACTTTCCCATAGGGCGGCCAGTTGTGAAGTTCGCCCCCCTCTGCCAAACCTTCGGCCATGTAGTTGAAACCGGTGGCTGAAGTTGCCGCAGCCTTGAACAGCAAGAACCATGCCCCAACCGGGCCATATGCATCCTTGTATCTTCCAGGAATGAAAACAACCTCCTGGGAAGTCATTTCGGCACCGGCAGTGGTCGTCAGATAGGAGGTTGACCCTGCGTTCCAGGGTGGATACCAGGCCCTACCCAAACCTTCTCCGGTTGACCGCGGCTTGAAAACGTGAACGGCACCGCCTGCACACGCAAGGCAGGCCTTAAATTTAAATACATAGATTTCGGGATCTCTCACGCTGAACCCGATGGCGCCTGCCACTTTAGTTTTGTCGTTTTTGTCGAGTAAAAGTCGAACAACAAATACGCGTTCGATAACGTTGTCCATGCCAACAGCGTTCTTGGCGGCCTCAGCAACGATGGCCTTATAAGATTCGCCGTTGATCATAAGTTGCCACCGGCCTTCATGGACATAATTGCCTTCTCCATCTTTCCAGATTGGAAGTCCGTATTTCTCAAACATGTGGACCGATCCGTTGACGTGCCTGGAAATATCCATGACCAGATCATCCCGGCAAAGACCCATTAGGTCTTGCCTGACATAGCTGAGATAATCGACAGGGCTATTATCACCCTGATATTGATTGATGGCTGAAAGCCCCATTCCTACAGCACCGCTTCGTTCCATAGCGGCCTTATCCACCACGGTAACTTTCAAATTATTTTCTTTAGCCCAATGTGCACCTTCCACAGCAGCACCGCATCCCGCCATTCCTGGACCGATAATCAAAAAATCAGTCGTAACCTCGATCGTTTTGAATTCTTGCATAATTCGTCACCTCCTTTAATCTCCAAGTGTCCAGAGTTTATCTTCTTTCAATGATGCCGGTTCCGTATACAGGATCTGATCATCCAAGGTTCCCGATCCTACGCCAAAGCCGCCATCCGGTTTAGCCTCCCCTTCCGGTGTGGTCCTGATGGGGAATTTGAACCGCTTAATCGTACCGCCTCTGAATTTGACGGTCCACATGATATCTTCTGAACCCCTCATTGGTACAACGCTTGCACCCAGTGGTGTAAAATCAGCATAACCACGTACCTCAACAGCCTGGGTTGGACAGATTTTTACACAATTATAACATTCCCAGCACATATCCGGCTCGCAATTAAAAGCTTTCATTCTATCTGCATCCAGCACCATTAGATCGTTGGGACAAATGTACAGGCATGCAGTTTTGTCTCCTCCCTTACAACCATCGCATTTTTCATCAATGACAAAACTAGGCATAGTTACCTCCTTTTTTTTCAATTATTTTTTCCTATGTACTTTTACAATTAAGGGTTCGCACAAAAATAAGTTTACATTTTAGGCACATGGATTTAGGTCAGGTTTGTTCGATCCGAGGCTGCAAAACCACAGGAATAGCGAGCTATTTCGAGGATTTTGGAGTTGAGGATCGGACAAAGATGGCCTGAATCCGGGATGTATAAAATGTGAAGTTATTTTTGCGCGAACCCTAAGCCGATATGAATCTTATCACCCCCCTTTTTTTATTTTTTAAAGCAAAAGTTTCTGGTCTATATTTACAATTTGGCTTTACAATTTAGCTCTACAATTTTGGATTTGGATTGGAATTGGATCAAAACATAAACAACAACATCATCCTAATAGCAGTATCTATGCCAAAAGCAATTATACTGCCGAAATAAACACAGCTTACCGATTTATTTACTAATTATTGGTGGTTTAAGTTCCAACATTGAACAATAGGTAGGGTTCGATGGGTACAAAATGAGGATTTTGGAAATTAAAAAACGAACAATTTTAATCCCTCTTGACTTATGAAATGTTGTTTCTACCGAAACCCTCTCGGCTTTTGCGCCTCAAAGGATGTCGACTTAAATAAGGTCGACCGGTATATATAAATTTTGGCATGAAAATTGCTGCTACTTTATAGACGAGATGTTCAACTTGGCATTTACCTCCATCTCATTTACAGCAAATCGGCCCTCTGGGATAGGCCCTCTGGGTCGATTTGTATTTTTATTTCATTTTTTTAAAATAATTTGCTATACATCTTTTTCTATCAGTTCTAAAGCCATCCTACATAAAGATTAACGGTCAAATGAAAAACGACAGCCATAGCCAAATATCACACCACATAACCAAGATCATCCTGGAAAGCATTTCCGAAGGTGTTTTTACCATAGATCGTAATTGGCGCATTACCTCTTTTAACCGTGCTGCCGAAGTAATTACGGGAATCTTTCGTCAGGAAGCAATCGGAAAAAATTGCTGCGAGGTTTTTCGCTCAAACATGTGTGAGACAGACTGCGCTTTGCGCCGTACTATGAAACTTGGCAAACCTTTTGTGGACACTTCGACCTATATCGTTAACGGTGAAAAGCAGCGCATTCCTGTAATCGTATGTACTTCCCTGTTAAAAGACGAAACCGGAAAGGTAATAGGCGGTGTTGAAACTTTTCGCGATATGAGTACTGTAGAGGAATTACGCAGGAAACTGGACGTACAATATCAACAAGGAGACATCATAAGCCGCAGTCCTTTGATGCACAAAATATTTGCCATCCTTCCCCAGGTAGCGGAAAGTGATTGCTCGGTATTGATTCAGGGTGAGACAGGAACCGGCAAGGAGCTTGTGGCCCGGGCTCTTCATGAACAAAGCCCGCGATGTAAAAAGCCGTTTATTGCGATAAATTGCGGTGCCCTGCCGGACACTTTGCTGGAATCGGAACTTTTCGGGTACAAAGCCGGGGCATTTACAAACGCGACAAAGGACAAGCCGGGGCACTTTGCCCTTGCTCAAGGCGGCACAATCCTTTTGGATGAAATCGGCGATGTCAGTAGTGCATTTCAGGTACGACTCTTGCGCGTATTGCAGGAACGTACTTTCGAGCCTCTTGGAGGAACACAACCAATCAAGGCCGATATCCGCGTAATCGCCGCATCCAACAAAAACCTTGACGATCTTGTAAAAAAGGGAGCTTTCCGCCAGGATCTTTATTATCGTATAAACGTTGTGCGAATAGATCTTCCGCCTCTTCGCAAACGAAAGGAAGACATCCCGCTTTTGATAAAACATTTTATCAATCGACTGAATCGGTTAAGAGATAAAGGAATTACCGGATTTAGCCGGGAAGCACTTTCGTTTCTAATGTCGCATGATTACCCGGGCAACATTCGGGAACTTGAAAATATTGTCGAACATGCCTTTGTGCTTTCCCCGGAGGGACAGATCAAACCGGATGCATTACCCGATTTTCTTATACATGCAACTCCCACTCCAGGTGCCGGCGATACTATCAACTCAACCATGAAATCGGTTGAAGCCCAGATGATACTTGATGCACTTAAACGTAATAAATACAACCGCCTGGCAACCGCACGTGAACTTGGCATGCACAAAAGCACCCTCTTCCGTAAAATTAAAACCCTTGGTATCTATCTCCCGAAAATCAACGGCAGAACCAAGCACAAGTGAATTAGGTTACCCATATAGAGTAGCATTAGTGCGACTTTGTAGCCGATTACAGTCGCATAATTGCGCCTCATTTCACTCTCTGTTCTCCATGGCAACCTCGCATCTTGCTCTTAACCTACTGATATATTGTAATAAAATGATTCAACCGATTTATAGCTTTTGTGGCACGTTAAATGCATATATAGATATTCAAAAGGAGACGGCTTTGAAATGAAAATAGGCATTACCGTTTGGAAGAATCGTATTTCCCCTTTGTTCGACTCGGCGAGAATGCTTCTTATTGCAGAGCTTGAGAACGGAACGATTGTCGGCAGTCACTATGAAACGTTTCATTCCGAAGTTCTGTCCTCAAAGGCTATAAAAATCTATACCTTGGGAGTAAAAGTTGTAATCTGTGGCGCGATATCATATTTTTTAGCAAACATGATCGAGGCTTACGGTATCCGGATTATTCCATTTGTTGCAGGAGATGTTAATCAGGTCCTTGACGCTTACTTAAAAGGCAAACTGCCCACTCAGAAATTCCAGATGCCGGGTTGTGGGATTAGACGGCGGCGGCGTTTTCGATCCGCTGGTTCATTGAGGAAAATATAACATAAACCAAAAAGAAAGGAGGCTATTATGCCAGGAGGAGATAGAACAGGACCATCAGGGATGGGCTCCATGACAGGACGAGGAGCTGGATATTGTGCCGGATACTCAGCACCGGGCTCGATCAATCCGGTTTTTGGCCGAGGTTATGGCATGGGATTTGGACGCGGGTTCAGGGGCGGCCGCAGCGGTGGATGGGGTGTGCCTTACGCCGGCTATGCTTACAGCGCTCCGTATGCACCCAGCTATAGTTTTGCTCCGACCTCGGAACAGGAAACAAGTGCTCTTAGAAATCAAGCCCAATATTTTGAAGATACACTTGAAGAGATCAAGAAACGGATTAAAGAGCTCGAAAGTAAAAAATCTAAACAGTAGCAGCATTCATAGAGGTATGAAAAAACACCAGTTTAAGCCGCCTGGATTTATCGGGCGGCTTACCTAATGTTGATGTAATAACAACAACTTAACAACTCAACCAATCGACAACTCAACCATGTCTGACATAGGAGGAAATGGATATGAAAATCGCTGTAAGCAGTAGTGGAAGGGATTTAGATTCCCAGGTTGATCCACGTTTTGGCCGGTGTGCATATTTTGTCATTGTGGAGACAGATGACATGAGCTTTGAGGCCTTTGCTAATGAGAATATCTCCTTGGGTGGAGGGGCTGGAATCCAATCTGCCCAGTTTGTGGCATCCACGGGTGCAAAAGCCTTAATAACAGGCAATTGTGGCCCCAACGCAGTGCAAACCCTTTCAGTTTCCCAAGTTGTGATTTTTGTAGGGCATTCCGGGACAGTTAGAGAGGTTATAGAAAAGTACATGAAAGGCAATATTAAGTCCACAAGCACGCCTAATGTGACCGATCACCACGGCATGGGAGGTAGTGCAGGTATGGGCCGTGGAATGGGCAGAGGTATGGGAAAGGGCCGGGGCAAAGGCATGTGACGTGGAGTAAGCATCTCAGGAAATAAATAAGCACGAGGAAAAGGAGTAAATAATGATTATCAGTGTTGCAAGTGGAAAAGGTGGTACCGGAAAAACAACTGTAGCCACCAACATGGCTGTTTCTCTTGAATCAGATGTCCAGATTCTGGATTGTGATGTTGAAGAACCTAATGCTCATCTCTTTATCCGACCCGCCTTTGAAGAGGTCAAAACGATTACCACCCCTGTTCCCGCGGTGGATATGGAAAAGTGCAACCTGTGTGGAAAATGCGGTGAAATATGTCAGTTCAAAGCAATTGTTGTCATTGCCGAGACAGTATTGCCTTTTCATGAACTCTGTCACAGTTGCGGCGGATGCATGGAGGTTTGCCCTGAAAAGGCGATCACAGAAACTGGCCGCGAATTGGGCGTAATTGAGAAGGGACATAGAAACGGGCTGGAATTTGTCCATGGGAAATTAAGGATTGGCGAGGCCATGTCTCCTCCTCTGATCAGAAAAGTGCGCGAATATACCAGACCGGATATATTGACTATTATTGATGCCCCTCCGGGCACTTCGTGCCCTGTGATTGCTTCTATGAAAGACGCAGATTTCGTTTTGTTGGTCACGGAACCAACGCCATTCGGCTTGCATGATCTCGAGCTGGCTGTCGAGGCCGTCAAGATTCTTGGGATACCGCACGGCCTGGTCATCAACCGTTCAGATATGGGGGATGATAAGGTAATGGCCTATGCCGAACAGGAAGATCTGCCCATTTTGATGGAAATTCCTTTTGATCGGCGCATTGCAGAGGCCTATTCAAGGGGAGAAATGATTGTAGAGGTGATGCCCGAGTGGAAAGACAGATTTTCGGAGTTATATCATCGTATTGAAAAAATCGTAGAATGAAAAGGAGCAATATTAATGAAAGAGATCGTTATCATAAGCGGCAAGGGAGGGACAGGAAAGACCAGTATTATTGCGGCATTTGCCTCGCTTGCTGAAAACAAGGTCCTTTGTGATGCGGACGTGGATGCGGCAGATCTTCATCTTATCATGAACCCTGAGATTAAAGAAAGCTATGATTTTGAATCCGGGCACACAGCGATCATTAACCAGGATAAATGCACAGAGTGTGGCCTGTGCCGGGACTTATGTAAATGGGACGCCATCAGCGAAGGTTTTGTGGTGGACTCCATTGAATGTGAGGGCTGCGGTGTCTGTTATTATTTCTGTCCTGAGAAAGCCATCGAATTTCCCCTGAATACTTGTGGAGAGTGGTATCTTTCTGAGACACGTTTCGGCCCCATGGCCCATGCACGACTGGGTATTGCGGAAGAAAATTCCGGCAAACTCGTGAGCCTTATCCGTCAGGAAGGCAAAAAACTTGCTGAAGAAAGACATCTTGATTTACTTCTTACGGATGGGCCTCCGGGTATAGGCTGTCCGGTCATTGCATCCCTTGGTGGGGCCACGGCAGTGCTCATTGTGACTGAACCTACGGTTTCCGGCAGGCATGATATGGAGCGTGTTGCCGAGCTGGCCGCATTTTTCAAGATTCCTGCCAAGCTCTGTGTTAACAAGTTTGATCTCAACCCCAGTGAAGGAGAAGCTATTGAGGCTTTTGCAAAAGAAAAAAATATAAGCGTGATAGGAAGAGTTCCTTTTGATCCTTCCTTCACCAAGGCGATGGTTCAGGGCAAGACCATTGTGGAATTTGACGGACGTTCTGAAGGATGCAGGGCGGTAAAGAATATATGGAAAAATTTGGTACAGGGTATTGAGGTTTGAAGTAATCGAAATTTTTTCCGGTAAACCAAGAACAAAAGGAGGCAAATAAAATGCCAAGAGGCGACGGAACAGGTCCGACAGGACAGGGACAAGGAACAGGTAGAGGCCAGAGCGCTGGTGGCGGTCGGGGCCGTGGAGGTGGTTTTGCGGCAGGACCGGGTGGATATTGTATCTGTCCCGACTGCGGTGAAAAAGCAGCCCATCAATTGGGGACTTCGTGTTATGAGCAGAAATGTCCAAAATGCGGAACGGCCATGACACGGGAATAGGACATTTTTGACGGGTAAAGTCTTTTTCCCGCTAATTCAAGAAACACAGTTAGTGGTAATCAGGAAAAAACTATGGATCTTGTATCTATCTTTAAACACGCTTTAATGATCAGCTTTTTTGTATTTGTGATGATGCTTTTGGTCGATTTTATCGAAATAGCCAGCAAAGGACGTGTGTCGGGCATCATCAAAGGAGGCCCGTGGAGACAGTATACATTGGCCTCTTTTTTAGGTTCCACCCCTGGCTGCCTGGGTGCTTTCATGAACGTCAGTCTTTATGTCCACGGCTTAATTTCTTTTGGCGCCATAGTGGGTGGAATGATAGCCACATCCGGAGATGAGGCGTTTGTGATGCTTGCCCAGTTTCCGGGTACAGCCCTGGCACTTTTCGGACTGCTATTTGTGTTTGGAATAGTTTTTGCGAGGATAAGTGACGGCATTATCTCTCACCTGGGGATTACTCCTTGCGAGTCGTGTCTTGATACCCATTGTGAAGAATGCCTTCCAGGTACAGGTAATCAGGAGAGTATCAGTGATATTTTTCGACCAGTAAATCTCATTGAAAATTTTCAGCCTCTTGACTTTACCCGGTTTCTTCTCCTTGTACTTATAGTCTCTTTCCTGGTTTTAATAACAACGGGAACTCTTGGCCCATCCACCTGGGACTGGAAACGAATTACTTTTATATGCCTTTCTATATGCACATTATTCATTATTATAATCTGTTCCGAACACTATCTTGAATCCCATATCTGGGATCACATCATAAAGAAGCACCTGTTTCGTGTTTTCCTGTGGAGTTTTGGAGCCCTTCTTTTTGTGCACTGGGGTCTGGCCTCCTGGAACTTGGATAGCTTTATCCATGACCATATGCTGTGGGTATTGCTGATCGGAGCATTAATGGGAATTATTCCTGAATCAGGTCCGCATCTTATATTTGTTATGATGTATGCACAGGGTCTTATACCATTTTCCGTTCTATTTACTACATCGTTTGTACAGGATGGTCACGGCATGCTTCCCCTTCTTTCCTATAGCCTTAAGGATTCTGTGCTGATTAAAGTTTTCAATCTTGTTTTTGGACTGGCCGTTGGGGGTATATTTTTTGTCTTGGGTTTCTGATAAAGGTACATGTATTTGTTTCAAAATCGAAAGAGCTTAATACGGTGAGACCTTCGAAAAGTGCCGTTTTGCAAAGGCCTCACGGTCAAACCCACTACTATTGTGATGTAATTTTTCCCTAAAGGAAACTTGGGATGATTAAGCGGCAAGGAGAAGAAAGGAAAAGTATTCAAGAGCGAATAGATGAAGAAGGAAACAAATGGGAAAAAGTATATTTCGGTGGCGGACAGCACTTTAAGAACTGGCTGGAACAATGCGAAGAGTTAGGGGAGGTTATAGTAGAAGAGGTTGATTCAACAGGATATAAATGCTTTGAGGATGGCGGCGAAAAATTATACAGGATCTGGATGAAGATGAATGAAATAAAGGAAGACGATTTTTTTTAAATGAACCCTAATTTTTATTATGGATAAAGAAGCAGAGATAAAAAAAGAGATAAAAGAGCTTGAGGAAAAATTGAAGGATCGTGAAGATGCGCTTCCAGCTCATTCAGTTAAACCTCAACAAATGCTTATAATTGATGAGTTGGAAACAGCTGTTGAGGAAAAGAAAAATGAACTGGCAGAACTTAAAAAGAGGAACTCCAGCTCCTGAAACGGGTCTTATGTTTCTCTCTTAAAAAAAAAGTGTCACGTCATTGCAAATAATATCGTGTTGAAGGCCAAACAAAGGTCAGCGCAATAATAAAAGGCAAAATGTAAATGGCAAGAATTCTAGGAACTATTCTATCTGGACGCAGTGGCAGACGCGGCCGCAGCCGGCAATATCTTTCGGGACACGGCAAAGGCCCCGGGAGGAGAATGTCAACGAAAGTCATAGCTCATGAACCATTTCCTTTCCAGTTACCACGAGAAGGCACGAAATTACCAACGAAAACTGACACTGGCCGGGGACAACAGATTCAAGCGTTAAAGGAACAGGCGCAAGCCGTTGAAGCCCGCCTTAGCTCTTTGTATAAGCGGATCGGTGAGCTTGAGCATGGCTTCACACCCTCAGCCTTCAAAGCCTCTGTAGATCCGGACACGTGTATTGGCTGTGGGACATGCCAGGAAGTTTGCC
>Ga0255437_1013_pt1 | contig 14722 bp, 11 predicted proteins | sample ANMaggSeSYBR02I4_FD_182644 | JGI IMG/M metagenome (GOLD analysis project Ga0255437, IMG submission 182644) | Sediment cell enrichment communities from methane seep in Santa Monica Basin, California, United Staets - ANME aggregate JGI... | ecosystem: Environmental > Aquatic > Marine > Cold seeps >... | reverse complement strand
CAACCGTCTTTGATAAACGTTTACCTTGACACTAATGTTGATGGAAAGCTATAAAGGCTGGGAGGCTGTGAAGTCGGGATAGCCGAAAATCAACATCAAAAAAGCGGAGGGTATCAATGCCTGGAAAAAAACCTGTAAGCATTGAGGAGCTTTTGGAAAATGCTAAAGTTAAGAGTGTAACCGATAATATTAACCAGGAGGTAATCGAAAGAAGAGAAAGCATTCCGCCAAAGTGTGATGTTTTTTCAAAAGATTATACAATGTTAAATGAAAATTTGGACTACAATTTTGACATTGGTAAAGAAGCAGGGAAAAGCCTTCCAAAAATAATCGAAAACAAGGTGCAAAAGGTTGTTGGTATCGATTCTCCAGGCAAATCTTTTAAAAAAGAATACTGCAAAAGGCGTAATGTTGGTCTTGTGTTTTCCGGCGGGCCTGCACCGGGAGGGCATAACGTTATTGCAGGGCTCTATGATGCAGCAAAAAAAGCTAATCAAAATTCAACAATATACGGCTTTTTGCTTGGTCCTGACGGGATAATTGAAAACGAGGCCGTTGAATTGACCGACGATATTGTGGATGCATACAGAAACCTGGGCGGTTTTGGTATGATCAAGACAGGCAGGACTAAAATCGATACGGATGAGAAAATGGCACTTTCCAGGGAGACCTGCAAACAGCTTAAGCTTGATGCTATAGTCATCGTGGGAGGAGATGATTCAAACACAAATGCTGCATTTCTTGCTCAGGAGCTGTTTGAAGACGGTATCCAGGTTATCGGCGTTCCAAAAACAATTGACGGGGATATCCAGGTAAGAGACGCAGGCGGCAGAGTTCTATGTGCCATGTCATTTGGCTTTCATACAGCAGCCCGGTCTTTTGCCAATTCAATAGGAAACCTGTGCACAGACAGCAGTTCTGATGTCAAATACTGGCATATCTGCAAGGTTATGGGACGGGTTGCAAGTCACCTGGCGCTTGAAGTTGCCCTCCAGACGCATGCGAATATTACCCTTATCGGGGAGGATCTTGCCGACTATACGGACACAGATAGAATCAAAAGGGCTGAAAAAGAAAACACCGTGGACTATACCGCATACGGTATGACACTGCGGCATCTTTCCCGCTTGATATGTAACGGTATTGTCAGGAGAGCGGCTGTGGGTAAAAATCACGGCGTAATAGTCATACCCGAAGGCGTACTGGAATTTATAAACGAAATACAGGCTTTTATTATAAAGCTTAGTACAATCATTGCAGAATATAATAGACCCCATGATATGGATTTTCATTCCCGCTTTCCTTTTCTTAAGGACAAACTGGAGTACTTAAGGGGCCTTGCCCGACGTTCACGGGAGGATGAATCTTTTACGGTATGGAACACCAGGGATGATGACCTGTTTAATGTTATCCCGGCATTTTTCCAGGAGGGGCTCCTCACAGAAAGGGATAGTCATGGAAATTTCCAGTTTTCGCAGGTTGAAACCGATAAAATCATTATGGGACTGGTTAAGGATTACCTCAATATTTTGAAGGAACAAGGTGTGTATAAAATCGGAATTAAAAAATCCTATTACAAAAAGGCTCTTCAAAAAGAAGGGCTTGATCCGGATTCTTTCGGCCCGGTTATCTTTAAGAACTACATCGATGCTGATTTCCTGCTTGTTAAACCATCAATAATATCCATAAAAACCCTTAAACAGACTCTTGTAAAGGAACGCATAATAAAGAAAAATGAAAAAGTTCCTGTTCCGGTTGAAAAGATTTTTAAAAAATCGGTTCCGGATTTCAAAACTCAGGCCCATTTTTACGGTTATGACGGCAGGGGAAACGATCCGACCCGGTTTGACTGTAATTACACATACAACCTGGGACTTACCGTATTCAGTTTAATAGCTAACAAAGCCACAGGTCAGATGGCTGCCATTAAGAATTTAGAGCTTGATTTTTCAAAGTGGGAACCATTGGGAATACCGATTGCGCCTCTGATGCACCTTGAAGAAAGAAAGGGAAAGCTGGCATTGGTACTGGAAAAAAGTATTGTGGATATAAATTCGAATTCTTTCAGAGTTGTGAAGGCTTTAAGAGAAAAATGGCTTGCAGCAGAACCAGGGAAGGACAACTACAGAAGGCCGGGTCCTATACGCTTTGCAGGAAAAAGTGAGGAGGATAGACCGATAACTCTTGAGTTGAATGCTATTTAACTGTTCGGATGGCTAAGTAAAAAGGCTCATATACAAGGCGTAGCGGTTTTTCAGGGACGAGACTATACATATAGTATGTCGAGTTCCTGAAAAATCGCTACAACGCAGTAGATGAGACTTTTTACGACGCCATCGAGGTTAATCCATGGCATCCGGCACTTCAAAACCGCTGTCTTCAAGTGCTTTTTTTATAATATCCGTTTTGCAGACAGAAAGCCGGAAATAGTATGTTCGTTTGCTTGTTTGCTGAGCCGTCATCCCTACATTAATTATATCTCCGCCATTGTCATTGATAATCTGCAAAGCCTTTCTGAATGATCCTGGTTCATCTTTTATCACAACATCTATACGTGAACTGGCGGTAAGAATGCCCATCATATCGATAAAAGCTCGAAGTATATCCGATTCAGTTATTATGCCTACCAGCTTATTTTTTTTAACTACCGGGATACCACCTATTTTGTGCTTGTAAATAAGCTGTGCCGCAATTTCTATATCATTGTCAGGTTCAACGGTTATCGGTTTTTTTATCATTAGATCTGTTAAAGTCAGGTCTCCTAGCATTGAAGGTATAAGACCCTGCTTTAAATCAGCAAGTGTTAGAAAACCCTTCAGTATCTTTTTTGGTGAAACAACAGGCAGGTGCCGAATGGAGTTGACTTTCATAAGTTCAATAGCATCACTGATAGAGGCTTTTTCCGTGATAGTAATCGGGTCAGGAATCATTAAGTCATTGATTTTCATAGCATGGTATCCTTGGTTTCAGATGGATAATTGGTTTATATTTTGTAACTCAGGTTCAAAGTTCCGGGGTTCACGGTTCAGGGTTAAGCAAATGGGTTGATAACTGTTAAACTGCTAAACTATGAGTTATCTGAGTTCATCATGTCACTCAGGATACATCCAACCGTGAACTGTGAACCCTGAACCTCTCAACCTGAGTAGTTACTATATTTTTAGAGACAGTTTCAAAGGTCTCAAAAATACGTTTTGAGACTACATCTTCTAAACTGCTCTTTTGCGTTCAGATATCGAGGCTGGCTGATAATTGCAAAGTGGCTCTTCGGCCAGGTAATCGCCTGTGGCTTCATAGGCCCTTGCCCTGCATCCACCACAGACTTTTTTATATTCGCATGCGCCGCATTTACCCTTTAAGTTATCAAAGTTACGCAAAGATAAAAAGATATCTGAATTATTCCATATTTCGGCAAAAGAAGTTTTTGTAACGTCACCGCAATTTAAGTCCAAAAACCCGCACGGCTGAACAATACCTGTATTTGAAATAAAACAAAACCCGGTGCCGCCAAGGCAGCCACGTGTAACAGCGTCAAGGCCGTGTGATTTGAATGTAACGGATTTATTTTCTTTTTTTGCCCTTTGTCTGAGTATCCGATAGTAATGTGGAGCACATGTTGCTTTCAATTGCAAGGGAGTTTTTTCCCTCTGATCATAAAACCAGTTCAATGTATTTTCATATTCATCCGCTGAAATTTCCTGGTCCACAATATATTTTCCCCTGCCGGTAGGCACAAGAAGAAAAATGTGATGGGCAACGGCTCCCAGTTTTATGGCAAGATCCTGGATTTTAGGAATTTGATCAAGATTTGTTTTCGTAATCGTAGTATTTACCTGGAATTCAACACCCTCTTCCTTTGCCAGTTTTATTCCGTTTAAAGCGCCTTCAAAAGCACCCTTAACCCCACGGAAGCTGTCGTGGCTTTCTGCTGTAGCGCCGTCTAAGCTGATGCTTATCCTTTTAATGCCGGAATCGGCCATTTGCCCAGCATAAGCTTCGGTTATCAGAGTGCCGTTAGGCGCCATAACCATCCTAAGGCCTTTACCGGTGCCATATTTTGCAATATCAAAAATATCAGGACGCAGCAGAGGCTCTCCTCCCGTAAGTATAACAATCGGCTCACCGACCAGGGCAATCTGGTCCAGAAGACGAAAAGCGGCCGGAGTATCAAGTTCCCCGGTATACGGGCCTTTTGTTGCCGATGCACGGCAGTGCACGCAGGTCAGGTTGCAGTTGCGTGTAGTTTCCCATGCAACAAGGCGAAGGGTTGCTTCTTTTTTCTCGCTGTGTGGATGAGATGTTTTTTTATGTTCGGTTGTTTTCATCATTTCTTAAAGTAAAGAATCCACGTCCGAAGGATGTAATATTTATTTATCCATCGAAGGAGCTGTCGGACACACCGGGTTTAAAGTGACTTCGCTCGTTACTCGTTGCTCGTTGCTCGATACTCGATAAAAAACGAGCAACCAGCAACAAGTAACCAGCAACTTATATTCAGGCAAAGCCGATTATTTCTAACCACGCACAAAGTACGTAGTTTTAAAAAGGAGAATTCAACGGTTTAGCGAGCCCTTAGTTCCTGTGCCGCTTCTACTGCAAAATAAGTAAGAATCATATCAGCACCTGCCCTTTTGATTGCTATCAATGTTTCCATCATAACCTTTTTGCCGTCTATCCACCCCATTTTTTCGGCGGCCTTGATCATTGAATACTCACCACTGACGCTATACGCTGCCAGCGGGAGATCTATCTCATCACGAATGCGGCAGATAATGTCAAGGTAGGGCAAAGCTGGCTTTACCATTATGATATCAGCACCTTCTTCCACATCCATAGTTACTTCTCTAACAGCTTCCAGAGAATTTGCCGGGTCCATCTGATACGTTCTGCGGTCTCCGAATTTAGGTGCTGAATCGGCTGCCTGGCGAAAAGGGCCGTAAAAAGCTGAGCAATATTTTGCAGCATAAGACATTATGGGAATATTGCTCAGGCCGTTTTCATCAAGGGTATTACGAATTTCAGCCACGCGGCCATCCATCATATCTGAAGGGGCAACCATGTCGGCACCCGCCTTTGCATGGGACAGTGCAGTCCTGGCAAGAAGATCCAAAGTGGCGTCATTGTCTATTATATCGCCTTCTACGATGCCGCAGTGGCCATGATCCGTGTACTGGCACAGGCAGACATCGGTTATCACCACAAGTTCAGGCAATTTGTCTTTCAGCGATTTCACGGCTTTCTGGACAATACCGTTCTTTGCATATGCACTGGTAGCAAGGGGATCTTTTTTATCCGGTATTCCAAAAAGCATTACGGCAGGAATACCCAGTTCAAACGCCTTTTTTGACGTTTTTATAAGATTGTCTATTGATAACTGAAAATGCCCTGGCATGGAAGGAATTGGGTTTTTAATGTTCTTGCCGCTGATGGCAAAAATCGGGAGGATCAGGTCATCTACAGAAAGGGTTGTTTCGCGTATCATTCGCCGAAACGCATCATTTTGCCGCAGCCTTCGTGGCCGGTATTCGGGGAACAGCATGATATCATCCTCTTAGCAAGACCTTTGCAAAACGGCACTTTATGTCCGATTTCTGCGTCAGGCTCAAATTTCAATCCTCGAAATATTCCATATATTCCTGTGGTTGAAATTTTCGCCTTTCTTGAACTCGAACATAAATTACCATTTTTCAAAGGTCTCTTAGCTTTTTGAAAAAATTATTAAAGTGAACTAAAATTCTTGATAAAATCGGTTTCAGAACCTCATCTAATGCTTGAGAGCAAGGCGCAATCAGATGAAAAAGCGGAGCATACACGTCAGTATGTGAGCATTTTTTATCGGATTGCAACGCAGCTGTCAGGCATTAGATGGGGTTATGAAACCGGTTTTAAGTTATCTCTTCATCTGTCAGGTAACAAGCCGGATCAGGTGCCCATACATCTCCGGTAACAGCTTCCGCGCGCACTCTGAAATTTCCCGCACAGATATCAAGCCATTTACACCTTGCGCATCTGTCTTTTACGTACTTTTTCTTTTGTTTAAGTTTTTTCATAAGAGGTTCTGACGTATCTGTCCAGATTTCGGAAAACGGACGATCCTTAATGTTCCCAAAACTGTAATGACGCCAGAATTGATCGGCATAGACTTCACCATCCCAGCTTATACATCCTATGCCCCTTCCGGAATTATTTCCTTCATTCATCTTAAGAAGTTCAAGAACTTCTCCGGCGCGTTCGGGGTTTTCTTTAAGTAACTTCAAATACAGGTAAGGGCCGTCTGCATGATTATCAACTGTTAAAACTTCTTTTGGTTTTCCATTTTCATGCAGCGCCTTTGTTCGATCAATTATAAGGTCAACAGCTTTTCTCGATTCTTCATGGGACAGGTCTTCATCAACAAGTTTTGAGCCGCGCCCGGCATATACAAGGTGATAAAAACATACTCGAGGGATTTCCATATCCTCAAGAAGATCAAATATTTGTGGAATCTCTGCCGCATTGAACTTATTTATTGTAAATCTAAGTCCGACTTTTATGCCTGCTGCCTTGCAGTTTTCAATTCCCTTAAGCGCAGATTTAAAAGCTCCTTTAATTCCTCTGAATTTGTCATTGATCTCTTCCATCCCGTCTATGCTTATGCCGACATAGGACAGGCCGATCTCTTTCAGTGTTTCGGCCATTTGACTGGTAATAAGTGTGCCGTTTGTTGATATCACAGCGCGCATTCCTTTTTTTACAGCGTAGTCTGCAAGCTCAGGGAGGTCCTTTCGAACCGTGGGTTCTCCACCGGAAAACAGGAGTACCGGCACGCCAAACCTGGACAGATCGTCTATCAGTTGTTTGCCGTCTTCAGTTGACAGTTCATCGTCAAACGATCTGTCTTTAGCATGCGCGTAACAGTGAACACATTTTAAATTACATCTTCTGGTGATATTCCATACAACCACAGGTCGCTTATCACGGGAAAACTGAAGGAGATGAGAGGGCAGCTGTGATGACATTCGTCCATAGCGAAGGGCATCAGATGGTTCGACTGTACCACAGTATAATTTGGAAATTCCGATCATGAAAGTTAGAACCTTTTTTAATGGGTTTTATGTGCTCAGTTCGCAACTACTCACGTAGTCAGGCTGAAGCTGTTTAGACTGAAGCTTGCATGCCTCTGGCATGGCTGAAGGGGTCATAAAAGCACGATTGCCGTTCCACCTGAGTAGTTACCTCAGTTCATCTTTAATCAATTCGCTTATAAAAGATTCAGGGTCGAGCAGCGCTTTTCTTGAAATAAAAAACCGGTTTTTTTCTGTTTTTTCCCGAACCAGCTTCAGACCAAGCTCGAAGTCTTCTGTAAGCTGTTTATAAAAAACATCAATGCGTATTTCGGATGTTACAAGCTGTTCAATAATATAATCGATGGCATTTTCTTCTAAAACAATATTAATATCATGTGTTTTAAAAAAGTACAGTTCGATTTTTTTAATTTCATCATAAAAGGATTTTATTTTTTTTATAACACTTCCGGTGTCCATTATACACCGGGTGTAATACTCAGCTATAATGTCAATACGGGATGGAGTCATTGTCAGGTTGTGTTTTTCAGACAGATTTTTATTATTCGATTTTAAGTAATCCTTAATGAATTCTTTTTCATTATTTGAGAGCTTTTCAAAAGATTCGTTTATTTTTTTATCATCCGGTGAAGCTATTAATGCTTCAAGTGATTCTTCAGGATTTTCAATGACCGTTGCTGTAACCGGAAATTTTTTAATGCCTTTGGATGGCAGCTTTTTTTCAAAGAGGAGCATTTTTCTTTCAATAGCGCTGACCAGGCCTCTTGCCCCTGTCTTTTCACTAAAAGCATTTTTTGCCAGAATACGGAGCACTTTATTTTCAAATTTTATGCTTATGCCATAGGCGTCAAAATCGAGTTTTTTACTAAGAATTATCGGGTTGTTGGGATTTTTCAGGATTTCAAAAAGATCATCTTCAGTAAGGTTTTCAAAAACCGCTGTGACTGGGAGTCGTCCCACGAATTCCGATTCAAATCCATACTCTATGAGGTCTTCAGACTTTACATGTTTAAGCAGGTCTATATCTTCCTTAGGGCTTGTGATATTTGCCCCAAAACCGATACCCTGATCCATTATACGTTTTTTAACGATTTTTGTCAGATCGTTAAAAGCGCCACTCATAATAAACAATATATTCTTAGTGTTTACAGTGCGCTTATTTCGCTTGCCGGTTTTGCGAAACCGTTCAATCTCCTGGATCATTGAAATGGGATCATGAGGGACTTTTAAATCGATGTCGGTTTCTTCCATCGGCTTGAGCAAAGCACGCTGGACACCGGTTCGTGATACGTCAGCACCGATCAGGTTACGGCTTGATGCAATTTTATCGATTTCATCAATATATATAATCCCATGCTGTGCAAGCTCTATATCATCATCTGCTTCCCGAACCAGATCCCGAATAAGATCTTCTACATCTCCGCCCACATAACCTGTTTCGCTGAATTTAGTGGCATCGCCTTTTACAAAGGGTACGCCGATTTTTTTTGCGATCAGCTTGATAATATATGTTTTTCCAACTCCGGTTGGGCCGACCATCAGCACATTATTTTTTATACTGCCTACCATCTCGTTAAAATCATCAGGAGAATCTTCGGCTCGTTTTATTCGATTAAAATGAGTGCATATTTTTGTGGCTAAGACCGCCTTGGCCATGTCCTGCTTGACAATGTACTGGTCGAGGTAAGCGATAAGATCTTCAGGCAATAGATCAAAATCGATTCTTTTAACATTTTGCGGCGATTCTTTGCCTTTATCCAAAGTTAATTCCTGGGGCAGGACCACTGGAGATATAAGCTTGACATTGTCTTTGAACTTTTTAGACAAAAATTCGCTTATCTCTTTTTCGATTTCCTTAGGGCTCGGTATTTTTTCATTTCGTTTTTCCATAATATCTGATTATAATCATGCCTGATTAAAAATGCAAGCGAGAGCTGCTTAACTCACAGGGTAAACTCATATTTTTTTTCAAACCGTACCGGTAATAATCCCTGAATCAGTCGGCCCCTGGTAAGAAAGCCGCCGGATCTCCTTTACACCGGCTTCTGATAGCATGCCGGTTATCTGTTTTTCAGAATAGGACTGACCGTCAGATGTGCCCAGAAACATATTAAGGGAAAAAAGTGCAGGAAAGAGAGGCCCGTCCATTGTGTTGTTTAAAATAAAATCATGGACAATTATCATACCCCCAGGCTCTAAAGCTGAAACAGTTTTTTCTATGATCCGTTGACAATCCTTTTGGCCTTCTCCGTGGAGAATATGAGATAGCCATGCCACATCATAGATTCCTTGAATGTCTTCTGTAACATAATTACCGTCAATAAAATCTATCCGGTCAGTGAGCCCGAATTTTTCAATGGTTTTTTCCGCAAAAGGTCTGGTTGTGGGAAGATCATAGACCGTGGCTTTTAGCCTGGGATTTTTCAGGCAATAATGGATGGCATAGGTTCCGGGTCCGCCACCGAGGTCGAGCAGGTGATTTCGCCCGGAAAGATCTATTGTATCCGCCAGTGAAGGAGCCATGCTCATGGCTATATTAAACATTCCCATAAGGAAACTTTCCCGCCACTCAGGACTTGTGTGAGACACTCGCGCTCTGACAGGTGTCCCGGTTTTAACTGCCTGATCCAGCTTGGACCATGAGTCTACCAGATGATGATGGTGAGTGATGATATGTCCGATATACTCCGGAGAGTCTTTTGAGAGAAAAGTTTTGCCTGCCAGGACGTTGGAAAATTTATCATCTGATTTCTCCAGCAGGTTCATGGCTATGAGGGCATTGAGAAGCCTTGTTACTCCTTCTTTGTTCACATTCAGTTTTTGTGCTATATCCCCGCTTGCCAAATGTTTATCAGCTATTGCGGTAAACACATCAAGTTTAACTGCGGCATGAAGCGTACATGTTGCCCAGTATTGCCCGGACAATTGAAGCAGGTTCCCCGGATTCCATTGCTGTTTTTCCATCTCCATTCTCCTTTGGTAACTTATAAGCACTCCGATGGCTAAGTAGAAAGTTCCATATACAAGGCGCAGTGGTTTTTCAGAGACGAGGAAATACATGTAGTATGCCGAGTTTCTGAAAAACCGCTGCAACGCAGTAGATGGGACTTTCTACGACGCCATCAAACTCGCCCGCTTTCAGCAAACGAAGAAAGAACCAGCCATGTTTTAACATCGAGCTTGATCTTTGAATCTTTGCATAAATCGGACGCTTTTGACGGCGATATAAAAATTGTTGTTATGTCCTCAGAATCTGTATTGCCCTTATTTGAAGGTGTTCCATCACATTCGACATAGACCATTGAAACCGATTCGTCCGTCATTCCACTGGAAGAATATACAGGTGGACTTATCTTTTTAATGCGGGTTATATTTAGACCCGTCTCCTCTTTTAACTCTCTTATGCAAGTTTGTTGAATTGTTTCCCCCTCGTCAACAAGCCCTGCCGGAAAACCGTATTGATACCCCCCAAGCGGCACACGAAATTCCTTAATTATAACGAGTTTATCCTTTTTTTTGTGAAAAGGTACGATCACCACCGCATCAGGCATGTCAAACTGTCCTGTTACACATTTTGGTTTATCAGCCCTGGAAGCGATATGCCATGATTTTTCAATATCGTTTTTATTTATATATGATATCTCATACAAATTTAGATGCCTGCAATCGGTAATTTTGTCAACATTTTGAATTTTCATTATTTTACCCCTGTAAAGGCGTTTTAGGTAGTAAAGAATCCTAGCCCGAAGGACCAGGCTTTGGTTATCCCCAGATGGAATTTTCTTTATTAAAAGTTCATTGCTTTATTGAAATTCCAAACAAAAAAACAATCGCTTTGAACCGGTTTGAAATTTGGATTTTGAAATTTATTTGGAAATTGGTGCTTGGGATTTGTTATTTAAGACACCAAACTCCAAAGCAGAGCCGAAGAACTCTGACTTGGCCCAAAAGACCAGATTTTTCAAGGCAAAATAAAAACGCAGTCGATTTCTCCTCGGTTGATAGCATTGAAAACGATCTTAAGCAACTGCCGAAAATTATCGTAAAGTTGTGTTGTCTTTTTATCACACAAATCGTACAGTATACATTACGAAAATATCTATTTTACGTAAATTGGAGTTAGCAAAATATCTAATACTGATACGAAAATACTCTTTTCCGGGAGCTCGACCCTTGGCCTGCAAAAAGGGGAACCAGATCTTTCAAGAATTGATGAACAAAAACAAGATAGTCATACCTTACAATTTGAAAAAGTATCGGTGAAATAAAATGATCCAATCTACCAACCAATCCGAAATCGTTCTTTACACCACGATAGACGGCAAAGTCAAAATCGACACAGTATTTCAGAATAAAACAATCTGGCTGACTCAGAAAAAAATGGCAGAACTTTTTGATGTGCAGCGACCAGCTATTACAAAACATCTGAACAATGTGTTTGAAAGCGATGAATTGGACGAGAAAGTGGTAAGTTCCATTTTGGAACATACCACTCGACATGGTGCAATTGAAGGAAAAACACAGACTCAATCGGTAAAGTATTACAACCTCGACGCCATTATCGCCGTGGGATATCGGGTCAACTCCAAGAGAGCAACTCAGTTTAGAATATGGGCAACCAATATTCTGAAAGAATACATCATCAAGGGCTTTGCCATGGATGATGAGCGTCTGAAACAAGCCGACAAATGGGATTATTTTGATGAGTGGCTGGAGCGTATTCGCGACATCCGGGCTTCAGAAAAACGTTTTTACCAGAAAATTAGAGATATTTACGCCACAGCAATCGATTATAACAAAACATCAGAACAAGCACAGGTTTTCTTTAAAAAAGTCCAAAAGTAAGATGCTTTGGGCTATTGCAGGCAAAACCGCTGCCGAACTTATTGAAAACCGCAGTAACTCCGATGTGCCCAATATGGGACTAACTTCATGGCGGGGTTCCATCGTTCGAAAACAGGATGTAGCCATTGCCAAAAATTATCTGAATGCTGATGAAATAAAAGACCTTAATGAAATCGTTACCATGTATCTGGATTATGCCGAAAGACAGGCACGGCAGAGAAAAACCGTTACCATGAAACAGTGGGCAGACAAGCTTGATGCATTTTTGGAATTCAACGAACAAGAATTACTCACCCATGCCGGAAAGGTTAAGGCGGAAGTTGCCAGAAAAATTGCCGAAGATCGCTATGAAGAGTTTGATAATAAACGGAAAAAGGCAGAAGCACTGGCGGCGGATGAAGAAGACTTAAAACAGCTTGAAGAAATAAAAAAAAATTGCTTGAGAAGCGGGGGGAGCAGGATGAATGAAGCAGGCTCATTGGATTCCATTGTTGTTTTTCCATCTTTACTCCCCTTTGTGTTGTTAGCAAGTCAAGTTGTGTTGTCTTTTTATCGCACAAATCGTACAGTAAACCTTACGAAAATATCATTAGTGTCCAATTAAGAATCGAATAAATTCAACTGGATATGGCCACTAGTAATTGTATTTTTGTAAGCATCATCTGTGAATGCCTGTAAAATGGGCATTTTTTCAAAAAGAGTAATACTAAAAATCTGTAAAATTGTGTAGAGACTCAGGTCTGTTTTTAACCTCTTCTTTATGATGGCTACCAGAACATATACAGATATTGCTATCCAGATCTGAGTTTTTACCGCATTTTCAGATGTTCCATAAAATGCTTTGATTCTCAAATGTTGTTTGATCCATTTGAAGAAGAGTTCAACTTGCCAGCGACATTTATAAAGAGCGGCAATCGTCTCAGCAGGAAACGAAAATTGGTTTGTCAGAAACACCAAGCGTTTTCCATTATCTGGGTCGAGAAATTTTACACGACGTAGTTTTTCCGGATAATCTTTTTTAGCATAGAATCCGGTTAAGACTACAACTTGATCGCACCTAATACCTGTAGATTTATCAACCGGCTTTGAATACAGTCGTTTTAAGGCCGTGTTAATTTTAGCACGAGTCACGAAGAATGCAGAACATTGATGCAGCGTGTATAAACGCTCAAAATCAAGATATGCTTTATCCATGACATAAATGGCTCCAGGTTCCGGCATGAGCACGTCAAGGATATTAACGTCGTGAACTTTGCCATCGGTTATAGCTACAAACGATGGAATATTACCACGTAAGTCCAGCAACGTATGTAGCTTTATGGCGCTTTTGGTTTTTCTAAAATGCGCCCAGGGAAAAACAGAGAGGCACAGATCTATGGTGGATGAGTCAAGTGCATATACAGTCTCATCCAACTCAAGACCGAAGTCTTCATTCGCATAAAGCTGTCGTGCTTCGTGAATCAATATTTGTGCAAAATCACAATAGATGCGCCAGTCTCTATTTTCATTGGCATAGGCAAGAGTGCTACGAGAGATCTTCCCTCTAATACCCATGTGGTATAGTTTTTCTCGCATAGCTCGGAGGCAGCATTCAATATCACGCAGGCTTTCTCTATACGTTAGCTGTGCAAATGCCATGCATAGAAACTGATCAAAGCATGTAAAAGAGCGAACACGGTAATTTCCGTTATATAGGTCAACGCATTGACGGAATTTGTGTTTGGATAGAAAATCCAAAATTTGAGAGAAAATCGTTTTGCCTTGGTTCATGAGTGGTTTCCTTCCGCTTGGTTATTTTCTTTGCGAAAGGATTATCAGTAATGTAAACCAAATTCAAATCGATTACACTCAAAACTGTAAACATTATTTGTATAATTAGCTAGTTATAAACTTATTTTATTTTTTAATGGGACAGTAGTGCGAAAATATCTATTTGAAATTGGTGTAAAAGGTAAGGGAAAAAGCCAGATTGAGAGGACTAAGAATGCATTTGTAGTTAGGGATGGAATAGAAGTAGCCTTTGATAATATAATACCCCTCTGGCTCTTCGGATTCCTCTATTGAGCTTAATAATAAGGGCAAAATCTTGAAAATAGTGACTAAAAAATGGATAGTTTATCTGATTCGATGCTCTGACGAATCCTTATACTGCGAATAACCAATAACCTGAAAAACCGGTTGATAGCACATAATTCAGGCAGAGGTGCAAAATATACAAGATCTCGGAGACCTGTTGAATTAGTTGGTGACAGTTTTGCAATGACGAAAAGCGATGCGCTTAAACTGGAATACAGGGTTAAGCATGTACCTGCCGGCAGCAAATACTATGAACTTATTACAAACCAGATTGATTTGAAATTTAATTGATGGGGAAAAAGGGCAGAACTGTTAATATCCTCGCTCTCTAAAACTTGAATATCTCAGTATTATATAAACATTTTAAGGTACATTAAAAGCTTACATATATAGCAGATATCGGTAATTTAGACTTAATTGCAATCCGCTGGAGCTATCTGAAATCTTAACAACAAGTGTGACCAGCGGCGATATAATAATATAACTATGACATATTAGAGATTTTCATAAAATCCATTTTTTTGAAAAAACCGTCACACTAGCGGTCTGGTCAACACGAATGTTAGGGGAAATTTTATAAATTAATTGTCTAAATTTCTTAGAGTGGTGTTTTTGCCAACAAAATAAGCCCTCTAAGAGCAAAAATCAAGCATTTAATCTTTATTATTTCTTTATTTACAATAAGTTACGTTGGTCCGATTCCAATATAAACTCGAGACTTCATTGACTCCTTCCCC
>Ga0255437_1012_pt1 | contig 15095 bp, 13 predicted proteins | sample ANMaggSeSYBR02I4_FD_182644 | JGI IMG/M metagenome (GOLD analysis project Ga0255437, IMG submission 182644) | Sediment cell enrichment communities from methane seep in Santa Monica Basin, California, United Staets - ANME aggregate JGI... | ecosystem: Environmental > Aquatic > Marine > Cold seeps >... | reverse complement strand
CCCTATTATAGAATCATTGCCAAAAATAGGCAGTTGAAAACCTTTTACAAACCCTTCTCCATATAAACTCAGGCTGCGAATCAACAGAATGCAGAATCCCCAAAAGATAAAAGCATGCATGATACCGGCAATCCACTCTTTTTTCCTTCCCACCAGGCGCTTCTGACCAATTGCCAGAATCACCATATTCTTAAGTCGTTTTGTGATATGATTGGCCCGATTTGCAGGTTCAAGTGCCATTAGCAATCGGATTTTTTGATACATGGTGCGGCCGAAAATTGCCAGTGCGACAATGAGCAGTAAAGACATCAAAAGGGGATTCATTGGTACCTCACCTACGGTTATTTAAATTACAAATCACAAAACTCAAATTACAAATAAATTACAAATCACAAAACTCAAATCGAAACGATTCTCTGAATAGTAAAGGCCCGTTTCTGGTTGAAACACGTTTTGGTTATTAGAATTTGGGGTTTGGATATTGTTTGTTTTTTGTTGTTTAGTGCTTGAAATTTATTGAATGATAGGCGTCCACATTTCTATTGGTAATTATGGGACCTATACTAGTCCCGAATCTTTTTTATCTCTTCCCGAAGAATCGGAACCACCTCGAAGAGGTCTCCGACGATACCATAGTCAGCCACATTGAATATTGGGGCTTCGGTATCTTTATTAACGGCCAGAATCACTTTTGAGCCGGTCATTCCCGCAAGGTGCTGAATGGCTCCTGAGATACCGATTGCCATATAAAGGGAAGGTGCTACAATTTTACCGGTTTGCCCGACTTGTTTATTATGTGCCATGAAACCACCATCTACCATAGCGCGGGAAGAGCCAAAACCGGCTTTTAGATCGTTGGCCAGTTCTTTTACAAGATCGACACCGGCTTGATCCTTAACGCCACGCCCCACTGAGATGACGACGTCGGCATCGACAAGATCGATTTCACCGATTGCATCCGATATGAGTTCCTTAATCACGGCCTTTAAATCAGGTGCCGGAGGGGAAAGCTTGACTACGTTTTCGGTTCCTGTGATTCCTTCCGTCGCCTCGAATGCTCCCGCTCTGACAACTGCCACCAGTTGATCGGTATTGACTTTGACTCGTTGCATCACTTTATTTGCAATGGCGGGTCTTATTACTTCGATTTGATCTCCGGAAAGCTCTACGTCGGTAATTTCAGTAGCGCACGCGACATCCAGTTGAGCTGCAACCCTCGGGGCGACCGCTTTGCCGCTTTCGGAAAAACCGAACCAAATCAGATTGGCACCAAATTGTTTGGCTGCGTCGACGACACACGATGCATAAGGACCAGCAGAAAATAGTTCAAGACTGGGATCATCCGCAATGTATTGCGTATCGGACCCTGCATTTGCCAAATCGGGGGTTAGAGATTCGATATTGCTGCCGACGGCCACTACCGCGGTTTCTGCTCCGATGGCTTTGGCTTTTGATAAAAGTTCGGCTGTGCTGCCTTTTAGTACACCTTGTTTGATGTCTGCAATTACGAGTATTTTAGCCATAATATTGTTTTCCTTGTATGCGTGTGATTAGTATTATAAAATCTTTGCTTCATTGGCCAAAAGGTCGACGACCTTGGCTGTGATTTCAGCAGCATCGCCTTCAAATTTTTGCCCGGCCTTCCGTGTTTTCGATACCATAAATTCAACAATTTCCGATTTTGGAATAGCGCCTTCGACTTCATCATTCGAAGTCCCTAGTGCCGCCAGATCCATTACATCGATGGCCTTTTTCTTTGCCATCATGATGCCACGCATTTGGGGCAGTCGCGGTTCATTAATACTAACATCAACCGTGACTACGGCGGGTAACTCCAGTTCAACAATTTCGGTTCCGGCATCCCCCACTCGGGAAACTTTAATGTGTTGGTCGTCCATCACTTCGATGGCAATTACATTACTGACGCAAGGCACTCCCAAATACTCTGCCAAAATGATCCCGGTTTGGCCGCTATCCGTATCCTGGGCTTGTTTGCCGGTGATGACAAGGTCATAGTCTCCCTTTTCGTAAACCTTTTGCAACACTTTGGCAAAGATCGATGAATCGGCTTTAGCCAGTGCCGGATCGTCAATATTAATCCCGTTTTCAATTCCCATGGCATAGCATCTGCGGATCATATCGGTGTTGTCTCCGCCGCCGATGCTCACCAAAGTCGTTTCCGCGCCGTTATTTTCCTTAAGTTGGACTGAGGCTTCCACCGCACTTTCATCCCAGGCGTTTATAACATATTGTAGCCCGTCTTCAACAATGGCACCGTCCTCCACGTGCATTGTCAATTCCACATCAACTACTTTTTTAACTGTTGTGAGAATTTTCAAATTATCCTCCTAATTATTGGGTTTTTTTGGTATTGAAATGACATCGCACAGCGATACCATAAATTGTCAATATTCAATTTTATTCCGGCTTTGCGGGATTGGGTAAATTTTTGCCCCGCTTTATTCTCTCACGATGCGGTTTTCGCCGCAAAGTATAATTAATTCAGATTCCTCACCAGCACAGGCGAGCGTCATGTTAAGTGACTGCCCCATTTCGGCGGCAAGAGCGGTCGGTCTTGAGTTACTGATCATCATCGGCAGACGCGCTCTGGCAGCTTTTTGAACTAATTCATAACTTATCCTTGAAGATAGAACCAGGATGCTGGCTTTAAACAGCTTCCTGTTCATAAAGGCTTTCCCGATTGCCTTATCAAGCGCATTATGCCGACCTACATCCTCAGCAAAAGAGATCATTTCCAGTTGATCGTCAAATATTATTGCAGCGTGTGAGCCCCTGGTTGTCTGGTAGTGGCTCTGGTTTTCGGAAAGTTTGTTGATGCAATCAAAAATACGGTTAATTTCAACCTCAAAACCGTTTTCTGCCGGGGTTAGAATCTGATAAAGGTCCTTGATCATCTCCTTACCGCAAATGCCACAACTGGTTTGGCTGATAAAGCCCCTCCTCTCAAGAAGATCATGAATCTTTTCACGCCTTTCGGGTTTGAGCCGGATATCAATAACATTCGGATCCAGATCTTTACAATATCCTATGGTCATGAAATCATCGACAGAGTCCGCAATCCCCTCCCCAAGACAGAACCCTGCCGCGTGAAATAACTCTTCCCCGGGTGTTCTCATCACCACTGAATAAGGCTTCTCATCGATACGAATCAAAAGGGGTTCCTCTCCGATCAATTCGAGAGAACTGGTCCGGCAGACCCCTCTTTTACACCGAAGTGCTTGATAAATTTCAGTTATCTTTCCTGCACTCAATTGTTCCTGTTCCTTGAGAAGAAGGTTAAGCCGCCATCTGATATCAGCATATAGAGCCACGCTGAAAAAGGGGACTTCTTTTCAAACAAAACCAGTATTTTGTTTCCTTTCGTATTAATCTTTACCTGTTCATCTGGGCCTATTCCTCTGACTCGTGTTCAGAAGATGAGGGAAAAGATAGGGCCTCGACTAAAACAAAAGCGGCCTGGAGATACGATGTAGGACAAAGTGGAAAACATTCCTTGCAGTCATTGCACTCCTTTGCGGCTATTTCCGGAATAAAACTGATCTCTTTGTTTATCCCTCGACCAACAAACCCAATAGCGTTCTTCTTTGCAACCTCAGCACAGTATCTGACACACAGGCCGCAATGGATGCAAAATGAAGCATTTTTTTCAAAACGGTCTTTGTCTGCGCCATATTCTTGAGCCAAATCCTGCAATTGAGGAGAATCCGGGGCATGCGCCATCAACAACTCTATGATGGTTTTGCGGATTCTATCTACCTTCTCAGACCTGGTTCTGACAATTATATTTTCTTCCACCGGGTAAACGCAGGAAACAACAAGCTTAGTCCAACCGTTAACTTCTACTTCTACGATGCAAACCCGACAGCCCCCAAAAGATTCCAGTTTCTCGTGATGACAGAGTGTTGGTATGAATATCCCCGCATTTTGGGCAGCCTCCAGAAGAGTCATCCCTTCCTTTGCTTTAACTTCTTTACCGTCAATCTGTAATTGGATTTCACTCATTTTTTCTTACTCTCTTTTTTGCTCTTTTTGGTTATCGTTCTTTTTTCTTCAGCAATAGGCTCTGGAACAGGCTCGCCGGAAATCTTTGTCACTGCACCAAATTTAGAAGGACATACTTCAAAGCAGGTTCCACATTTTGTGCATTTCTCTTGATCAACAATATGAATTTTTTTCTTCTCACCAATAATTGCATCTGCAGGACATTTCCTAAGACAAATCATACAAGCTGTGCACTTATCCGGATCAATATGGTACGCGATCAACTCCTTGCAAACCAAAGCCGGACACCTCTTCTCCTTGATATGTGCCTCATACTCATCTCTGAAGTAACGCAAGGTGCTCAAGAATGGGTTCGGAGCACTTTTGCCTAAAGCACACAAAGAGGCTTCAACTGCCGTCTCGGATAGTTCCTCCAGAAGTTCTATATCGCCCTCTTTTCCCTTTCCTTCAGTAATATTTGTTAAAATCCTGTGCATCTGCCTTAAGCCCTCACGGCAGGGAACACATTTACCGCAGGATTCATCTGTGAGAAAATTAATGAAGTACCTTGCTACATCAACCATACAGGTATCTTCATCCAAAACTATCATCCCGCCTGAACCCATCATTGAACCGGCCTTGGTGAGTTCATCAAAACCAACTTTTAAATCTAACTGATCCTCAGGGATACATCCTCCTGACGGTCCTCCGGTCTGCACTGCTTTGAACTTTTTGCCGTCAGGAATTCCACCGCCTATCTTGTAGATAATATCTTTCAAGGTCATACCCATGGGAACTTCCACAAGGCCGGTATTGGTTATCTTACCGACAAGGGAAAAAATCTTTGTGCCCTTGCTTGATTCAGTTCCAATTTGAGTAAACCAATCAGCACCTTTATTGATGATAAGAGGTACATTTGCCCAGGTCTCAACATTATTTAATACGCTGGGTCTACCCCAAAGCCCCTTGATGTTGGAACGGGTATACTTCGGTCTGGGTTCTCCTACTCTACCTTCCAATGATGTCATCAGAGCAGTTGATTCACCACAAACAAAAGCGCCTGCTCCCTGGTGTACAAAAACTTTGAAATCAAAGCCTGAGCCAAGAATATTTTCCCCAAGTAAACCATACTCTTGGGCCTGTTTAATCGCCAGGTTAATATTCTCTACTGCCAGGGGGTATTCCTGTCGAACATAAAAATAGCCCTCGTGGGAACCGATGGCATAACCACCAATGATTAATCCCTCGAGGATTGAATGGGGATTTCCTTCAAGGAGCGCTCTGTCCATAAATGCTCCGGGATCACCCTCATCAGCGTTGACAATTACATATTTGATCGGCTCAGGAGCGTTGCGTGATCCTTCCCATTTTCTTCCAGCAGGAAAGCCAGCCCCTCCCCTTCCTCTCAGGTTAGATTTTTTGACTTCCTCCAATACTTCCACATCAGTCATCTTAGAAAGCACTTTGGTTAATGCAGAGTAACCACCAATTGCCAGATAGTCATCAATACTCTTGGAATCAATCTTAATATTATTGCAAAGGACGTTTCGTTCTTGATTCTTATAAAAGGAGATATCGGATTCATGGATTGCTTTTTCACCTGTGACCGAGTCAACGAAAAGCAGACGTTCGACGACCTTCTTTTCCTTTATAGTATGTGAGATAATCTCGGGAACATCTTCAGCTGTTACCTGAAGATAGCATATCTCCTCGGGATAAATGACCACAACAGGTCCTCTCTCACAAAATCCGGGACACCCGGTTCCTTTGGTATCAACTTTTGCAGTTAGGCCCTCTTTTTCAATCTGGGCTTTAAACGCTTCTATGACTTCATCTGCACCGGAGGCAATACAACCTGCACCTGCACATATTGAAATGCAAGGCCTGTTTGGGTCTCTTTTGGATAATATTTCCTGTCTGAAGTTCTCTAGTTCTTCAGGCGAACTTAACCGCGCCATAATTTTCCCCTACTCATAAATTTTTAACACTTCTGCTGTTTTGACCGGTGACATCTTACCGTGAACTTTTCCATCGACTTCCACAACCGGTCCTAAAGCACAACAGCCAAGGCAGTTAACAGTTTCCAGGCTGAACTTCAAATCCAGGTCTGTTTCACCAGGTTTAATTCCAGTTGCTTCTTCCACCGTGTCAAGAATACGCGTCGCACCACGAACATGACAAGCAGTACCGACGCAAATGTGAACTTGATGACGTCCTTTAGGAACTAAACTAAAGGCTTTATAAAATGTAGCGATATGCTGTATCCGGTTTAAAGGAACGTCTACCTTTTCGCTGACCCTTCCCAGTACTTCCTTGGGAAGCCAACTATTTTTACTCTGAATATCAAGTAATATTTGAAGCAAAGAACTTGCTTCTCCATTATGTTTATCAATAATCTGATCTACTTTATCAATTTCCATAGCCACTTTCCTGATCTTTTCCCTTCCCTGATCTAATGCTATACTCTTTAACCTTAGGCCAGCGCATAACAGCTGGTGGTTGTATCGTACCTGACCAATCCGTGCCTTGATGAGCTAATCATGTGTCTTGATACATCAGACGGATTCAGGCCCAATTTCTCCGAAATGTCGCTCGTTGAAAGGGGTTTCGTCTTTAAGAGTAACATAATTTGGCTTATTGTCAGTTTTTCTGAAAATATTTCATCAAATAAGGCATTTATCTCGCTGCTTTCAAAAAATTCAGTATAGGCTTCTTTTGATTTTACAGGAACTCTGAGCCTCTCCCTTTCCACCAGTCTCATGTAGGGGACTAATTTTCTAGCTGCTTCAAGTTTGAACTTCAATTCATTTTCGTCTATTCCTTCGCTTTTGCCAAGTGGGCCTAACTCTTTCACCTTATTGGTAAAATCATCAGTGTATTCGGCCAAAAGGTTTCCATCAGCGGCAGACATAAATTTGATCCTTAGCCTTTCCGGGTTCAGGCCTACGTGTTCCAATATCTTTTTAGTAATATACGTATTGGCTAACGCATCATAATTTCCATGGGTAACATAATTACATTCATCTAACTTGCAGCCACCAATAAACACTCCGTCTTGTCCATTTGAGAAGGCTCTGAGTATGAATTCAATGTCAATTCTACCGGAACACATGACTCGAATAAGCCTCATTTCATTTGTATATTGCAGTCTGGAAACTCCAGCCAGGTCAGCAGCACCGTAAGCTCACCAATGGCATACAAAACCTAATATTCTTGGTTTAAATTCAAGACCTGTACTCATTCTAACCTCCTAAACCGGATACACCGGAAATTCCAAATTACAATATCCAAATTTCAAATAAATTCCAAAATTCAATATCCAAATCTCAAATAAGATTAAAAATCTATAGCTGTTTGTTATTTTGATTTCTCCAATATTGATGAAAGGATCTTTTTCAATTCAATTGCCTCTTGCATCAAACTTTGAGCATCATCAGCTTTCTTTAAATTATTTGTTTCATGAATTAGCCTGAGCCAATAGGCGCTTTCTTTTGCTTCTTTACGACTTATTTTCATCCTCATCAAAAAGTCTTTTTTCCCTAATGATTCGTTAGCTTCTCTATAATTTGCACCTACTGAACCTGAAGCTCTTATCAGTTGTTTCCCATCCTCAATATTTGCAATTGTCTTTGGCAATGTATTAATGAAAATCCTTACAGCCTTAGCGAATTGGAATGTCCTTTCTTCAAGATCATAAGGTTTGGAAATTTGAATTTTAGTCATTTTGATTTATTTGTTATTTGAAATTTGTTTTTTGTAATTTATTCCTTACGCCGCTGCATCAATTTGACTCAAGATCTCTTCATCAGTAAAGTGCTTTAGTACAATAGCATTTGTTGGACATTTTGCGTTACAGAGACCGTCTCCTTTACAGAGAACAGGATTAACCCAGGCCTTTTTACCTTTTGGTGTATCGTGAAACTCTATCGCACCATACGTACAAGCTGAAATACATGCCCCACACGATACACAATCGTTCTCTTTTACCTCGCAAACAGAACCAGATGCTACGACTGTATCGTGTGAGAGAAGCGTTAAGGCCCGGCCGGCAGCGCCATAAGCCTGGTTAATTGTTTCCTGTATATGCTTAGGATAGTGAGCCGTTCCACAAAGATAAACACCATCTGCAGCAAACTCAACAGGTTTTAATTTGACATGGGCTTCTTTAAAAAACTCATCCGGGCTCAAAGTTACCTTGAAGTGTGAGGCTATTTCATTGGTTGATGCGGTTGGAATAACCGCTGCAGCCAAAGAAACAATATCAGCATCTAATTCAAGCCTTTGACCTAAAACAGGATCAGAGACAGTTACTCTTAAAATTTCTTTGCCGCCCTCCTGGACAACTTCCACTACAGGCTTATCTTCCGGCGTATAACGGATAAACTTTACATCTTTTTCTGACGCTTCTCTGTAATAATCCTCTCTTAATCCATAGGTTCTCATATCCCTGAAAAGGATATAGATACGCATCTCGGGGTTTATCTTTTTTAGTTTCAAGGCGTTCTTTACGGCATGACTGCAACATACCCTGGAACAGTAATTTCTTTCTTCGTCCCTGCTGCCAACACATTGGATCATCACCAGGCTCTCGGCATTAATTACCGTATCGGTTCCTTTGGCTATCTCTTCCCCCAACTCAAGATGGGTGAACACCTTATCGTTTTCCCCATAAAGATATTCGGTAGGTTTATATTCATCAGCACCTATAGCAAGGACAGATGCACCATGTTTTATCTCTTTTACCCTACCTTCAGTTTCCACCGTGGTGATAAAATTCCCCACATAGCCTGCAACATTTGTGATGGTGGCTTTATGGGATACATGTATCAAAGGGTTATTATAAACCTCGCGTATCACATCATTCAAATATGCCTGAACATCCATTCCTTCCAGGGTGGTGGGAAGTCGCAGCGCCATTCCTCCTAAGTCTTTATCTTTTTCCACTAGTTGTACTTCATGTCCCTGGTTGGCTATGGAGAGCGCACAAGTCATGCCGGCTATACCGCCACCAACTACTAAAGCTGTCTTGTTTACCGGCAGATCAAATTCTTGTAATGGCTCCAAATAGCGAGCTCGTGCTACCGACATCCGGATGATATCCTGTGCCTTATCAGTGGCCTCTTCCTTTTGCTTGGAATGAACCCAGGAGCAATGTTCTCTAATATTTGCCATCTCACAATAATATTGATTAAGTCCCGCCTCCCGAAGGGTGTCCCGGAATAACGGTTCAAGCGTCCGGGGGGAACAGGCCGCTATAACCACTCGGTTGAGCCCTTTTTCCTTTGCCAGGTCTGTTATTTCCTGTGCAGAATTAGTAGCACATGAAAATAGCTGTTCCTGAGCATAGACAACATTGGGTAAGGTTAAGACATATTCAACCGTGGAAGGAACATCTACCACCCTTCCGATATTAGCTCCGCAATGACACACAAAGACGCCTATCCTTGGCTCTTCTTTGGAGACATCCCGCTCAATCGGATATATCCTTTCTTTGGCCAGCTTTCCTCGCCTGTAATCAAGTAATTTACCACATTGAGTGCCAGCCCCGCTGGCGGTAAAAACCGACTCGGGGATATCTGTAGGGCCCTGAAAAGCCCCGCTTACAAAGATCCCTGGCCTGGTTGTCTCTATAGGATTTTCATTACTTGTTTTACAGAATCCGTGTGAATTGAGCTCGATTCCGAACTTATCTGCCAACCCCTCGGAATCAGCAGGAGGATTCAATCCAACAGATAATACCACCATATCGAATTCTTCCTCTTTTACGCCATCGTCGAAAGTCGCGTATCTTACAACTACATTTTTGCTTTCCGGGATCTCTCTTGCTATTGATGCGTAGCTTCTAATGAATTCAACCCCGGGAAGTTGTTCTGCTCTCTGGTAGTATCGTTCAAAATCCTTTCCAAAGGAACGAACATCGTTATGGAATATTGTACACTCGGCTTCTGCTTCATGATCTTTTGTCAAAATCACCTGTTTCTGGGTATAGGTGCAGCATACGCCTGAACAATAGCTGTTCTCGCCTTCGGTTACCCGTCTGGAACCGACGCATTGAATCCATGCTATTTTATGGGGATGCTTCTTGTCGGAAGCACGCAGCACCTCACCTTCGTATGGTCCGGTGGAGGATAACAGCCTCTCATAGTCCATACTGGTTACCACGTTCTGCATCTTTCCGTAGCAATATTCATCTTTCACCTTAGGATCAAATGGCTCAATGCCATAAGACAGAATTATCGCCCCTACATTTACTTCTACCTTTTCCTCCGTTTGGTTGAAATCTATGGCGTCATTCTTACATACTCCTCTGCAAATATCACATTTTTGCTCTTTAAGGAAAAGACAGCTTTCATCAATATATGAGATAAGTGGAATTGCTTGAGAGAAGTATACATGGACGGCTTTATTATTCGATATTTCCTGATTAAATTCATCAGGGTATTGAACCGGACAGTATTCTACACAGGTGGTACAACCCGTGCATTTGTCCTCTATAATGTATCTTGGCTTCTTGATCAGGGTTGCTTTAAAGTTTCCTGCTTCCCCTTCTACACCGTCAACTTCAGTAAGTGTCAGGACCTCTATATTTGGATGCCGGCCGACCTCGACCAGTTTGGGTGAGAGAATTCACATGGAGCAGTCATTTGTAGGAAAGGTCTTGTCAAGCTGGGCCATATGCCCGCCAATGCTCGGCGTTTTCTCAACCAGGTAAACCTTAAAACCAGCAGTGGCAAGATCAAGAGAGGCTTGAATACCGCTGACTCCTCCGCCGACAACCAATACGTCTCCAAAATTACCGTCTCCAAAATTTTTAGAAACAGGATTTTCAGAAATTTGTTGAATTTTTTCTATTGGCAATACTTCGTTTCCCACTTTCTATCTCCTCATCATATTTTTTTGGAGTCTGTAGTATTCGAATCTTAATCAAATCACTTCTATAGAAGTTGTTTCAAAGCATATCGTTGACAATCTCCGTGATATCCTTAATCTCAAGGATGTCCTCATACTCCAGGTTTAGCCTGCTCTCCTCAAAGTTGGTAATGCAGTATGGGCAGGAAGTAACCAGCACTTGAGCCCCAACCTCATTGGCTTGTTCCAATCTAAGGTCGGAGAATCTTTCTTCCTTTGGCGTGTCCATCCAAATCCTGCCGCCGCCCCCGCCGCAACAGAGACTATTTTTACGCGAATCAGTCATTTCAACAAGTTCTAAGCCAGGTATCTTCTTTAAAGCTTCACGGGGTTCATCATATATGTCATTATGCCGACCCAGATAACAGGGGTCATGATAAGTAACTTTCTTTGCAAATTCACCTGTGAGTTCAAGTCTTCCCTCATTGATGAGTTCCAATATATACTGAGAAATATAAACGACCTCAAAGTTTACCATAAATTCAGGATATTCGTTTTTAAAGGTGTGAAAGCAATGAGGGGAAGAGACAATAATTTTCTTCACCCCATTATCAATAAACGTTTTGATATTTTCCTTGGCCAGGTTTTTGAATACTTCTTCACTGCCTGTTTTGCGGATGCTTTCTCCGCAGCAGCTTTCTTTATCACCCAGGATCCCAAATTTTACCCCTGCTTTGTTCAGGATGTTGGCTGTGGCAGTCGCTACCTTTTTCATTCTTGGGTCATAACTAAGATAGCAACCGACAAAATACAACGCTTCCATCCCCTCGGTGTAAGTTTTCACAGACAGATCTTTTGCCCAGTCGGCCCGCTTTTTTCGTTCTCCCTGCAAGGGGTTGCCTTCAGAAATCAGACTTGCTCTTGCGGTACGAGCAGAACGGACAGAAGCAGGAAAAACCTCATATTCCGAAGCAACCCTGCGTATGGATACTCCAATTTCTATCTGTTTTACTCCCCTGGGGCAATACTGAGTGCAGTTTCCGCAGGTCGTACAACGCCATACATCTTCACCGTCTATCTCAGTCAAACCGAACGTAGCTTCCCGGATTATTTTGCGCATGCTAAAGGGTCGAACCTTGTTCCACGGACAAACCGCATCGCATAATCCGCACTGAAAGCATAACTTAAAGACTTCTCCACCGGACTCTTTTATCTCATCTACTACTTCTATGAAGGGGGCTACTGTCTCCACTGTCTTTATTAATCCTCTTTTTTAGCCTTAATGTTTAGTCCTTCTCTGACATTCGGGCAACGGTATCCATTAACTTCTCCAGGCCATATTTGTCTGCCAATGAATCCAGCCCGATCTCCAACTCCTCCTGCTCCACCTCTTCTTCGACTTCCTCTTCCCTTTCTTCGTAAATCAGGGCATCAGTTAAGCACCACTGAACACACAAGGGCTCTTCCAGTGGCGGATCGCTTTCACACATATCGCATTTTAGAGGGAGACCGGAATCGGGTTCTTTGAAAACGTCTCTGGATGGACAGGAAGCCCTGCAGAATGCACACTCATCGTATTCCTTTCCGTCAATAGTGTATTTATCTCTGCCGGCACATTCGGCTACAGTATATTCACCCGCATATACAGGTACATATATGTCTCTTAGTGGGTCACGAATTATCTGAATACGAGACCTCGCCGGATTATTGCTGCTATATTTTGGTGCAGCGTGAAAGGCAGAGCAGATTACCTCACATGCCCGGCACCCATTGCATTTATCAACATCAATTTTAATTGTTTTAATTATTTTCTTTTTTTTATCAGTTTTATTACCAGTCAAGGTTCTCGCCCTCCACTCTATTTTTTCTTTTTTGCAGCCTTTGCCTCTTTTGAAGAAGCGTCTTCACCAGGTATATCTTCGCCGTCCGTCAATATCCCCCTCTCTAAAAAGTCTTCGCTCACGTAATCCAAACCCAATTCATGTAAGGACTCTTTAGTAGGAATACCCTCATTATTCCACCCTTTGAATTTGTAATAGGTATCCAGGAGTTCCTCTTCAAGTTCGGGAAATCTTTTCTTCCAATGGTCCTCAGGAGGCTTCTCATCTTTTCTCCTCATACCTCTGCTTATATTAATGGCTCTAACTAAAGTTCGGTATCTCTTAGCTGCTTGCGTCAGTTTGTCTTCATCCATATCGATCCCGGCCCCTGATGAGATAAACTTCGGGTAATTGTGCATATGATAGGGAGGCTTCAGTGGGAATGATGAAAGACCGGAGCACATTCCGAGGGCGTCATCAATATAGTGCATCTTCTCTTGCCAGTCGACAATATCACAAGACATTTGAACATTTGGGTAATAGGGGTTTGAGTTTTCTCCGCGTGGTTCCCAGTCTATAAAATATTGCTTAAACTTTTCATCAGGGACCTGGAACCAGTCCTTTACAAATGCTTCTCTATGCTCTCTCTTAGGGTAAGGCGCCTGGGGGAACTGCCCTTCAATCTGGGTAATGTTTATCTTCTCGCCGGTGCAATACATAAGGAAATAAACAGGATTAAGCATTGACAGCTTGAGAGGCAGCTGTTCATGTTTCTTAATATTATTATGAGCATATTCTTCTGCGCCCTTACCAATCTCTTTGGCCGCCCAATACGTACCATTGGCCAAAACGTCTCCAATTCCTTCCCGCCGGACAATTTTATCAAGCAGATAGTAAAATCTTCCCTCGTTGTCTTTCGGCATTTCTGGAAAGTCTTTATCCTTCAAAATGCCGTTTTCTAAAAGTTCAAGGGCAAAGGCCATAACTTGCGGGGCTGAGAATCCATCCACTCCATACTCCGTAGCACTTTGAGCTATACCCAAACCAAATTCCAGATCCGACATGGCCGCCATTGTATAGGTAAGTTTCGAGAAACATTTCATCATGTATGTTGGACGTCCTGGGGGGGAAATTGTTGCCCCGCATGTCATCGGACAGTTATAGCAACTGATTAGCCGTGTCCGCATACTTTCCATAGTCTCCATCCAGTCCTTTGCGATTTCCTCATTCCAAAAATCTCTTCTGCGGGTGCGGGAATTTCCCCACATGAAATTCTCGGTGTGCCACTTCTCGTCATGGACTTTCATCTCTTGCGGTGACCCAAGCCCGGCTAAAATAGGCATGACTCCCGGAATCGGATTTTCATTTCGGAATTTTATATATTCCAGCACTTCGTTGCAAAGCTCCATGTATTCATCCGGTCGGGCGAGATTGATGTCCTTTGTTCCACGAACAACGATCGCCTTTACCCCCTTGTCTCCCATAACGGCGCCTATTCCTAGTCGGCTGGCACTGGACCTGCCCTGCTCGATTGAAGCAAAATAGACCCTGTTTTCACCGGCCAGGCCGATACTAGCCACCTGGGCTTTCGGTTCATTCAATTCCTGACGAATAAGTTCTGCAGTTTCAGTAGCGCCTTTACCCTGCAAATGAGAGGCATCCCGTATTTCTACCTTGTCATTGTTTATCCACAGATAAACCAGATCCGGAGACTTGCCGCGAAGGATCACTTTGTCATAACCGGCATACTTCAATTCCGGTGCCCAAAATCCCCCCATCATTGAAAATGCCATTAACCTGGTCTGAGGAGAAATTGTAGAAACAATAGTACGATTACAACCGGTAGCAGGTGTGCCACATAAAAGACCAGTGGCAAATATTAGTAGATTATCAGGAGAAAAGGGTTCAACTTCAGGAGGAACCCTCTCCCATAATATCTTGGCGTTAGTACCTAGACCCCCCAGATAAAGCTCGGTGTTTCTTGGGTCAGTTGCGACCCTCTCAATGTTTCCTCGGGTTAGATCAACTTCTAAATTAAACCCTGTCTCTGCGTACCTCATTTTATTCCCCTTCTATATTACCTGAATCCGTATAAATTTTGATGGTTTCTTAAAAAGTCAAAAATGTATTTTATTCCGGCGAAAGCTGGAATCTTCAGTTAGTTGCAACTACTATGGGCCCCGGTTTCCACCGGAATGACGACTTTTTACGAAAGCATCAATTTTAAATGCCCATAAAATAACCTGATACAATTTTATCTATAGTAACATACCTAACTTAATAATTTTCTTACAAATGTCGATAAATTATTCCTGTTTTTCCCATTCCATATTTAACTACATTGTAGCTAAATTGTAACTACACCCACAGTGTTAATTGTGTCAAGAAAAATAAACACTTTTTAACCAGGGCTCCTGAAGAACT
>Ga0255437_1011_pt1 | contig 15413 bp, 13 predicted proteins | sample ANMaggSeSYBR02I4_FD_182644 | JGI IMG/M metagenome (GOLD analysis project Ga0255437, IMG submission 182644) | Sediment cell enrichment communities from methane seep in Santa Monica Basin, California, United Staets - ANME aggregate JGI... | ecosystem: Environmental > Aquatic > Marine > Cold seeps >... | reverse complement strand
AAAGGGTCGTCGGCTTTAAAACCTTGTTTGGGAATGGTGTTGATTAAACAGGCCATATAGAGTAAAAATAATGTATACAGGCCGCAGTTTAAATCCTAAAGACGCATTTCAGGAAAAACAATTTTCATGAATGATTCAGGGAAAATGCCGGATACAGCAATCAACAGTATAGGTATGGAGCTTGTTTTGATTCCGTCGGGTTCGTTCAGAATGGGCGGAGACAAAAAACTTGAACAAGCTGAGGATCATGAAACCCCACGACACTTAGTTAAAATCAGCAAAGCATTTTTTATGGGTAAATATGAGGTCACTCAAGCTCAGTGGTCTGAGATGATGAATAACAATCCAAGTGAATTTAAGGACGACATGAGACCGGTGGAAAGGGTTTCATGTAATGATGTGCAAGCGTTTATCCAAAAACTGAACACTAAAGAAGAAACAAATAAATATCGTCTTCCAACTGAGGCTGAATGGGAATATGCGTCAAGAGCAGGTTCAGAAAGTTCCTATGGTTTTGCTAGTAATGCTAATATATTAAGCCGATACGCCTGGTACAGAAAAAATTCAGCAGGTGAAACCCATCCAGTCGGTCAATTAAAGCCGAATGCATGGGGACTGCATGACATGCATGGAAACATCCATGAATGGTGTCAGGACTGGTTTGATAGAAAATATTATTCTCAAAGTCCTTCAAACGCTCCTTTAGGCCCTTCATCAGGTTTAGCCAAGGTGCTGCGGGGAGGCGACTGGGGAAGCGAGGACTGGTATTGCCGGTGTGCATCACGCAGCCTCAGTTCACCGAACCGTCGCAGCAACCGACTGGGTTTCCGTTTGATCAGGATGGTTTAGTTGCCCTGACCGATACTTGATCTCGGCAGAATCGGAAAACGAGTTAAAACATCGATTGACAGTTAGATATCACAACTTTTCAAAAGTCTCTAAAAGTTTGTATATGTTGGAGGTATCTGCACAAAAGAAGAGCCAAAGATAGTTGGTTTTGATAGCAGATATGATGTTTCCAATATAGAAGAGGCAGGGCCACTTTAGCCTTGCCTCTGCAATTTAATCTACAATAGCTTGCATTACTAAGGTTCTGAAAAGCCTTTGGTAGTAATGCATCATACCAAAATCATTTACCGAAACCATATAAACTGCATAAAGTTCCTCGCTTGGATTGATAAAAAAACAGGTTCCTCCTGCGCCAGCCCAAGAAAGGTCACCGACCGATCCCGGTAATAGTGCAACTCCCGGAACTTCTCTTACTGAAAAGCCTAATCCAAAGCCATAGCCGAGTCCAGGGAAGTAACCTGGACCTTTTTTGGGAATAGAACCCAGATGATCTGATGTCATATATTCAACCGTATTTTCCCCCAAAAGCCGCACTCCATCAAGTTGTCCGCCATTCATAAGCATTTGCATAAAACGCATGTAATCATAAGCCGTTGAAACCAGACCACCGCCGCCTGAAAACAATTTGGGCGTTGATGTTGCATAGCGTGAGGGCCATTTCGCCTTTGGTCCAGGTTTAGCTACTCTTTCAATCTTTTCAGGTTTTACATAGAATCCAGTATCATTCATTTGCAGCGGCTTGAAAATGCGCTCCTCAAAGTACTTGTCTAATGACATACCGGAGACGATTTCGATGACACGGCCAAGAACGTCGGTCGATCTGCTGTATGCCCATCTTGTGCCAGGTTGAAAGGCGAGAGGCAGCTTACTAATCTTTGTGACCATCTCCGCCAGGGTCTGATCATGACCCCGAATCCCCGCCTCTTTATACATTGTATTGACCTTCGATTTTCCAAAGAAAGAATAAGTCAGCCCTGAGGTGTGTCTTAGAAGGTCCTGTATGGTCATTTCTCGGTTCGCAGGAACGGTGCTAAAAGCCTTTTCTCCGGTTGCGGAATCGGTTTTTTCAACACCAACTTCCAAGCCCTTAAACTCAGGAATATACTTTGAAACCGGGTCACCAAGATAAATGCGTCCTTGCTCATGTAACATCATAAGTCCGACACTGGTTATAGGTTTGGTCATCGAGTATATTTGGAAAATCGTATCTTTTTGCATTGGTGAACTGGTCTCCAGATCCCGCATACCAAAGCTCTCAAAATAAGCAATTTTTCCCTTGCGAGCCACCAAAGCTACAGCACCCGGTATAACTCCTTTCTCTACGTGCGCCTTCAATGTGGCGCTAATTCGGTTTAGACGTTCAGATGAGAGTCCTACGTCCTCTGGTTGAGCAGTAGATAGTTCCGAACATGCCGTTGAGGTAATGAAAAAAAATAACAATGAAAAGATAATAAATAGGCTATAGCGACATTTCATTTTTCCCTCCTTTCTAAAAGGCAACTCCAAACAATGAAAGTTCCAGTCAAAAACCCTTCTGTGAATTTGAATAAAAAAGCCCCCAAAAAGTCGCAATGGACTTCTTGGAGGCCTTGTATCGGTAACTTAATAAAACCCTTTCTCATGGCTTTCTCCTTGAGATTAGTGGGTTATTGGTGGCCGAATATAAATATAGAAATTACGATAAATTCTTTTATAGAATGTTTGATTTTAATATCAAGATGAAAAGGGTTAGAAAAATAACCAATAACCCACCAATATTAATAGAAAATTCAGAGTTTATCTCGTACAGCTTGCCATTATCTCAGTTTTAAATCAACCTGTGGTACATAGCAGAAACATGCAATTCAGCCTTCCGAGCAAGGATTGTGGATATCACAAGTTTTTTTGGTCCTTCAAAATTACTGGTATGTTGGAATTCACAACTACAAGCCAAGTTGCAGTACGATAGGGACATATTTGTTTTTTGAGAGGTGGAAAATTTGTGTTATGTTCGGAACATTTGGACTTTTATAGCCAAATAAGCCATTGCAATTTTTTCTCTTAGCTATTTTTCTGTAGTAGAATTATTCGAACTTGCTAACTGTATCGATAAAACATGCAACATATGGTCGTCCATATTGATGATATATCGCACCATGGTAGCTTTGATAAAATTTGTTTGATTCTATACTTTTAAGGGTATCGATAGACACTCCTTGTTCCACTAAAAACTTGAATAATTTTTTTGCGGTCTTAATGCTACGTAGCGTATTGTCTTTATTCAGTGCATCTATCTGAATTATGTAATTTTCCGTTACTAAATACACAGCCTTACTGTGCCATGCTAATGCAACCTTAAGAACATCATTTGGTGATAACTTGATGGGATTTCCAATTATTTGTGAATGACGTCTCGTATAAAGAAACATAACATTATCAGTATATGCGAATAAGCCAGCATACTCAATAATTTCTCTCCCTTGGTACAGATTTTTTGGTTTTTTCCACCAATACCCTGTTCTTTTTGATTTTGGAAGTTTCCCAAAATGCAATCTATAGGTGCAATAGAATATGTCTTTAAATTGGCTTTCATCAATATTTGTTTTTAATGAGAATTCAGCGGTATTGATCGGCTCAACAGGATCAAAATAACGATTGGGACCCATGCAACTGTTTGTTATTGCAGCGCCAAAAAATAGCCCGCAGATCGCTATCAAAATTAGACTTGGCTTGCATTTTGAAACTGCATGATGAAATTGACTTGTTGATTCTATTTCGGTCATATTATTCTTTTGCATTGGAATAATTCTTTTTTAATTTCTCTTCATTTTTTTATCCAATTTCTCCAGTGTTTTCCGTATTCTGCTTCAAAGAAAAGGGCTCTACCTTTGAAGTATTTATCAACAAAACCTAAATCTCTAATCACTGTTATGTCGTCACTTATTTGTATGGGAAAACCTGGATCACTAACAGGAGGCATAAATATAAACGGTTTTGTTTCACTACTTAAGCGGGCTATTTTACAAAAATAAGTTTCTTCTTTCTTAAGGTCTATTTTTATAAAATCCGCTGTTCTAAAAGCCATACTGTAAAGCATAAAAATTTTATCACCGGGATCGCAGTTATATATAATAATATAATTGTAACCTACTGGTCCAATATACTTTAGATTCTGATTTGTTACATCAAATATATCTGCCCTGAGGTAAATTTCACCTAAACGATGAGGATTAGGTAAAATGAGTGATTTATAGAATACTATTTGAGCTTTTTCTTTTTCATGCGGATATAACTTCTGAAATGATGATTCGTCGATCTGGATCGAACTGCAACTTAAAAAAAGCATTATATTGAGGAAAAGGAAAAGCCTAAAAACTTTCATTTTCATTTACATGCCCATTTATAATATCGAAAGTATTTAAAAAGTCTATTGTAACTTTAACAATAGTGGCGGTATAATCTTCAAACACGGGGAATGGTAATTGAGGTACCGAATCAGGTTGTATCTGGCATGGTGGATTTATCAGCGTAGTTTCAGGAACGAATCAGATGAATTGTCCCCTTATCAGATGAGTATAATATTAAAGCTTAAATATTATGGGACACCATGTAATGTCAAGAAAAATCAGACTGGTGATTTATTGAGAGATTACCAACTATCACCGAACCTGTGATATCATCTTATCCGACGATCACAACAATTTTTAGGCTTTAAAAAAACTTTCATTTGTTGGAGTTATGTTTGCGAACTCTAATTATTTTTACGTATAAATAGTTGATTATTTACGGGTTAAAGTTAGAACCAGCGTAATCCCCCTTATATCATAAGGAGTCTTAATTACATTTTCATTGCACTGTTCACTTATTTTCCCGGTAGCAGCAAAAACAAAACCAATTATTAGGGTCTTGACTAGAGCAGGCGCTGACGAAGATTGGCCTCAATTTTCCATTTCACGGCGGTGGGGCAAAACGCTTTTTTTTCTTTTTTAAATAGATCTCTTCCACCAGTGAAGAATGATCCCATGGGATTTGTTTTTCCCGAGTTTTTTTTATGACCCTTACCCGAACCTTTGTCAGCATATCTCGCACTTCCAAGCCGGGTATATTGATATATTTCAATAACGCTTCTGTAAATGGACTATTGCGCCCAGCGCCATCCAGGGCAATGTTGCCTGGCTGGGTTGCATAGGCAATTAAAGTACCCGCCTTGCCCTCTACTTCGGCTAGCCCCTGGCGAATAACGCTCACGCCACGATTCTCATCAAATAATAATGATCGCCCCCGACCCATGTTAGCTGCCAATTTACTGGCTAATGGATTGTCACGACAGGCATCTAAAAATATGATACTGACAAGCTTTTCCTTTTCCAGCTCACTCAATATGGTGTTCATGCTCACCAGCATTGTGATAAGATAGGCGTCGGAATTTGGATTAAAATCGATGGGCACCAGGTAGTTTTTCATGTTCAATTGCAAGCCATGGCCAGCATAAAAGAAAATCGCAATATCGGCATCTTTCAACCGTTTAGCAAATGCTGCAATCTGACGATCCATCTCTAATTTGGTAAGATCAGTTCCGCGGATAACATTAAAACCAAGCTTATCCAGGGCCTCTGATATCGCACGTGCATCATTGACAGGATTCTTTATAGGGCTGCTGTATAAATATGAGCTGTTTCCGCAGACCAGCGCGATCCGTTTTTCAGCGATCGCATCCCAAGGAAATACAATAGCATACCCTAAAAAGATGGTAAGAAGTGAAAATTTAATGCGCCTGTTCATTTGGTATTCGCTCTCTCAAATAAGTGTGCATCAAAAATAAAATGTTAGCGCCAGCTCAGGACCATGGAGTGTATTAAGTCTTCCATGACCGACATCGTTTTCGTCAAATAGGATGAATCCTCTATATCTGGCACTGAAACTAAGGTAGGACCCGATAACATACTGATAGCCGAAGTTGAAGTCGAGTGCCGGGTAAACATCGTCCCCCGATTCTACAAATCCATTCGTGTCTCTGTACTCATATTCTGCAAAGGCAGCCGCAACAGTAAAATTGCTGAACAGTCGATGCCGGCCGTTATTACTCATATCCGCAACAACCCCCAACCCAACTTCAGCGAGCCAAATGGTGACATCATCTTCGGCCAAAAAGGACCCTGCTATATTATCCTCCTTAAAATCAACATAACGAGGGCCGAAGAATACCGAAAATTTTTTGCCGGGAAAATTATACCGAAGAAGAAATTCGATATCCGTTCTTTCCACTTCGGTTGTGCCTGAGCCTTCGTAAGTGTTGAAGTAGTCTCCATCCCCTTCACCGTAAAAAGCAGTGAGCAATAAATTAAAGTTAGCGACTGGATTCACCGCAAATGTGAGGCCATACATGGTTATGGAGATTTGGTCCGTACTCGTTTCTTCATCATTTACAATGTTTAGAGAAGATAACCATACCCGTGGTGTTAGTTGGATGATGGTGTCACTTTCCTCTTCATCGGCGGCGAGAGCTGAGGAACAAAGAATAAATCCTAATAATAGCGCTAATATTTTTATGTTTAAACGTGACATTTTTCCTCCTTTCTTTTGGGCGATATTTACTTCATAGCTCGTTAGTTGAATGCCCCATTAATCTGACACCCTGTTTTGCAGAAGTCTTTAAACGGATCGTTACTTATCGAGTGGAATAATCTTATGCGTCCAGCGTAGGTAACGGTGCCAGAAAGCGTTCCTTCTTTCACCATATGCGACCAATCCAATAGAAAAGCCGAAATCGTTAGCCTCCACTTTCATTTTTTTCAGCAAGAGGGCTTTTGGTCTTTTAAACTCCTAACAGAACAAACGCCTGTCAGGAGCAAGGCTGGCACATTTTGAGAGGCTTCTCCATATTAATCTTTACCTAAACTGATAGATTATATTTGAGAAAAACCAGCATCTTTCAGAGGGAAGAGTATTTAGAAGTTGAGCATCAATTCAAGGATAGGTAGAAATAGCCAAAAATAGTTAAGGCAAAGTAATTGTGCGCCCGAGATTGAGGTCCAAGTGAGCACAATATTAAAGTTTAAATATTATGGAACACCATGTAATGTCAAGAAATATTAGACCGGTGATTTATTGAAATTATCAACTAAACGGGTACTGTTATTCTGCACTATCTCAGCACTATGTCTTGAGCCTCGACTACATGCACAGTCACATTCATTTTGGCGAGATCAATTTGTTGTTTTGCAAATCATTAATTACAACCTTGATCACATCATTAAAGATATGATTTTTTGAGTCCTTGGTCCATGTTTTTGATTGCACAGACCAAATGAGTTTTTCTGTTTTTGCATCGTACAAATTCGTTTCCAATTGGACGGTTTTGTTTGTGCTTGAAGAACCCGGATCATACGCATAACTGTTATGATAAAAACTGTAATAGCCTCTAGCTCCTTGACCGCCTCGTGTGTAAACTTCTTTTTTTTCTTTGTCAATCAAGTGCGTGATGATCACAGCGTCATTTTCAAATTGATTGATAGCATTTAATATCGTCTCTTTTTTCATTTTTAAATCTGGAGGCATAGGTATGGCTTCTTCACTTGAGATAGCTTCAACTCCAGCTGATTTTAACTGTGCAACGAATATTCGCTCAAAAGATCGCCGAGAATCTTCATTACCCGTTATTGCAATTACAAGAATATCAGATACGGGCTTTCCTTTATAGGCCTCATTTACCTGCTTGTGAGTGAGTTCGGTCCCAGCGCAAGAAATAATCAGAAAAACAAAAGAAAACAAATAGCCAAACCATTTAACAGAACTTTGTTTCATTATACTCCTCCTAACCGTTAAAGCGCCTAATTGCAAACTGCCCTTGCCATAGTGGTCGATGATCAATACCAATTTGCAAGAGTGGCATACAATGGATAGTGTTGATTCTATGAATTTTGGACTTTTTATCTAATATTTCACAGGGGAACTGTCAAGAATATAAGCCTTTGGGCCAAAGTTAATGATTGTTAAAAATAAATCAAAAAGATTAAATCATAATTTCACAGGATGAAAAAATGGGTAAAGGGCAGATTCCCCTCGTCGTCTAAAGTTGAGCCTGACATACAACCGTTTCCGGGATGCAGATAAGTGCAGACTTCGAAAGGGGACATTTTGAAACCGCTTCTTTAAGTATGTCATATTTCACGGAAGTCCCTAAGGTTCTCCATTTAACCCTTTTTTAACACCTGATCCCATTATATAAATTAAAAAGATCATCTCGACAAAGATTTTCTGTTTCGTTAAAAAACGCTGAAGACCTCTGCATCTTCCACTGGTCTTCAGGAGTATTAACGTTGTAATAAACGGAAGGGAATATCTTTACATCCAAACTTTTAAGAAAATTTATTGTAGCCTCTATCTCTTCCTTTGTCTGATCTGGAAGTCCAAGTATAAAATATGACCTTATATTCATGCCGAGGCCCTTTGCAATATTTGCAATATCTGCAAATTTTTCTGAATTAAAAGGCCTTTTATATAGCTTTTGCAGCTGCTCAGAGTAACTTACCAGTGAAATATTTAATTCTCTAAAGCCAGCCTGTTTCATTAAATTTAATACCCCTTCATCAAGTTGTTCAATAGAAATACCGTTCATCGCGGTAAAATCGAGACCAACATCATGTATTCTTTGATAATTATACAGCTCTTTTAATAATTCAGCAGCCCTGGACTTCAATGCAAAGATATTATCGTCCTCAAAATTGATGATCTTTACATCAAACTTATTTATACACTCATCTATTTCAGATAAAACTGATTCAATATTTCTGACCCGGTAACTCTTTCCCCAGATAATTTTTCCTGTGCAGAAATCACATCTATTTGGGCAGCCTCTTGAGGTTATCATTGATACAGCACGAGTCTTATACATCTTAAAATCGCGTTCTTTAAGGAATTCTCTTGAAGGAAAGGGTATTGTATTAATATCTTTAATATTATTTTTTCCTGTCTTAATTATTTCATCTTTCTCAAGGTATGCCAGGTTCGGCACTTTTAACAGATCTTTATTATTTATCAAAGAATCCAGCAATTGCGCTGAGCTTTGCTCACCTTCACCCTCAATTACAAAATCAATATCAAGTTTCCGTAAATAATATTCAGGATAGAGTGCTGCGTGATATCCTCCAACAACTATTTTTGAACGGGGGTTTATTCTTTTAATTATATGAATAATTTCATCAGTTTCCTGAAAGTATGGAGTAAATAATGACGAAATAAAATATATATCGGCATCAGTTGACTTAATTTGTTTTTCTATTTCCTGAAAGCTTAATCCAAAATGATAGTAATTTTTAAAAGGAAATGAAAGGGCAGGATTGCTGTTTGAAATATATTTATTCAGGTAAGAAAATTCATCTGGAATTGGAAGTTTATGTTTTTTCGGTGAATGGCAGTTTATGAATGAAACATTATGACCTGCGGATTTTATTGAGCTGATTATATATAAGATGCCCAGGGGCTGGCGTCTAATGGATGTTGAATAAAAATCCTGAATAGGGGGATTAATAAAACAGATTCTCACTATTATTACCAAAATGTTTATTTACTTTTTTAGTTTCTCTTGTCTCGCAGTATAAAGTCCTACCTAATCAATGTTGATGAATCCGTAAAAAGTCTTTGAAGCAACGGATGGCGTCATTCCAAGGCTCATATACGACGCCATCAGTGTTTTACCGTTGCATAGAAAGCAGCGCCTAAAATTATGACCCCACCTAAGATTACCCTCAATGTTGGTATCGCGCCTAATAGCAGGATTGCTGCGATAATACCATAAACCGGCTCAAGACTTGCAATAATGCTTGCTTTTTGAGCTTTAACACTGGCCAGACCTTTTATAAATAACGTGTGAGCAAGCCCTGTAAATATCACACCCAGTATAGATAGAAGCAATATATCAGTTAGCCGAAACACAGGCGCCGCCAGGAATAAAAAAGGAAGAAGTACAACAGTTGCAATGGAGTCCTGATAAAAGGCCACTATTATACTGGAATACTCTTTGACATACTTGCGATTCATTATCGAGAGTAGAGCAAAAGTGAATCCTGATGCGATCCCCCATAGTGCGCCCCGGGTCATGCTGTTTTCTATCTCAAACTCTGGAATAACAAACGCTACGCCAATAACCGTAACAAACGCAACTAAAATATCACTAAGTTCCAATCTTTCTCTGAAAAAAATCGGCTCAAGGAAAGTAACGAAGACTGGAAATGTCGAAAAGGTCAGCAACCCTATAGCTACCGTGGACACCTGAATTGCCTGAAAGAAAGTAACCCAGTGAACTGCCAGGATAAACCCCATCAGTGCCATGAAGAAATAATCCTGCTTTTGTCGCAGCCTTATTCCTTGCTTTAGATATAAAAGTACCAGAGATAAAAAAATCGTTGCAAATAAAACTCTGCCAAGAACAATTATTGTTGGCGGCAGCGAAACCAGTTTTCCAAAAAGCCCTGCAAGTCCAAAAAATAGAACTGCCAAATGGATCTCGAACAAACCTCTTCTTCTCGCCTTCACTTGTCTTTGAGAGATCAATTTTCTTCCTATATTTGCGGTCCGGCCTGATGGAAATTTCGAAAATATCATAAGGTTTTATCAAGCATTATGCCAAGAATTGTTTCATCTACTTTTGACATGCCCAGAATACTGATTTTGCCTAAATTGCGAATTGTTTCCTCAGCAGTTTTTCCGACAAAACCTTCTAAATGAGAAATACCATAACTGTCCATAGCCATATAAGCAGAACGGATTGCAGAATCTGTAGCGCTGGCTACTTTTAAAGCACAGCCCCCTTTTGCGCCGTCACAGAGCATACCCCCCAGATCACTGATTAAACTATTTACGGCTAAAGTAATCTTTTCCATATCATTTCCGCATTGCTGGTAAACAATGGCAGCAGTTGCGCATACTCCTGCCGCAGTAGCGCATCCGCAAAGGGGGGATAAATCACCGGTAAAGCATTTTATATAACTGTTTATCAAATGGGATAAGGCAATGCTTTGAATAACTCTTTTTTCTTCAATTTTAAAAATTTTTCCAGCGTTATAAGGGAGCAGTATAGCAACGATTCCCTGGTTTCCACTCCCGCCACTTGACATCGCAGGCAAATCAATTCCAGCCATTCGAGCATCCGCTGCTGAAGCGGTCAATATTTTGCTTGATAAAAAAACATCATTTAAAAGGCATCCTTTATTCACTGAATTAAAAATATAATAACCGACTTTTTCTAACTTTTGCCCTGCTTTGGAAATTTCCAGATTCATCTCAATGCCGCGTTTTATATAGTCATAATCCTCATCATCCATATGTTGAGCTGAATCGATAAAGTCAGATATTTTCATCTCCTTTAAAATCGCCTTATACTCTTTACCGGCAAAGCTGCTTTCCTTGCGCTCTTTTTTAAATATAATTTGATTATTTTTTTCAAGGCGAACCAGATTTGTATGAGCATTTTCAATTACCGCCCTTGCTGAATCTTCTTTCGTTTTTAAAAAGACTTCAATATATAGATCCGTTTTTGAACTGTCATAAGATATTGTCGCTTTTTTTGTTCGAATCAATGCTTTTGCCTTGCTTATCATTTCCTCTTTCACATCTTTTAAAATTTCCATCTTTAATTCAGGCTTTTTAATTAAGGCTCCAAGAACGCCAGCGATTAGATTTCCTTTTTCCCCGTCCGTATTTGGAACGATTACAGCAAAACCATTTTTATAAACCCCAGGATCAACTGTTATACTTATTTCTTCAATCCGGCCTTTGATTTCATAAGCAGCAGTGGCGGCAGCAAGTGCAACTGCAATCGGTTCGGTGCAACCCAATGCAGGGAAAACCTCGTGTTTTAAAACTTCCTTAAGAATATTCACTTTTCTCTCCTTTCCCTTCTATCGCCAGTTAAATCCGCAGAAGCGGAAAGCTTCCGGCTATTTTTTATTTAGTTAGAGAGGCTGTTTCAAAATGTTCAATTTCGAAGTCTCCGCTTATCTGTTCAAGATCAAGGAAGGCGAAAATTTTAACCACAGGAATACATGTAGTATTTCGAGGATTAAAATTTAAGCCTGACGCAGATATTGAGCAGAAGGGGACGTTTTGAAATTGGCTCTAGAGTTTATTATATTTTTTTGCCATCCTAATCAATGCAAATAATCCAAAAAGATAAGTCGTTGACATAATAAATGATACTGCTGTCCCAATATAAATTCCCCAAATCGGATAGACTTTATAAACAGAAAGTGAATATATTATTAAGGCTCCAAGCCCTACCGGAAAATTTTTGATAATTGTATGTACATGTTCTTTATCATATGAAATATGAACAATTAAAATTAACGGAAATAGCGTAATAGGAAAAGCCGAAAAAAAGGCCCGCCCATTTCACACCAACAAGCTTTGCAGCAGATGTTATCAGGAGAACGATGGAAGCTGCAAGGCCTGCTCTTGCAAAAATTACCTTGTTGCTTAGCGATATTTTTTTATCAATCTTAACATTTTCTATACTTCTAAAAAGAAAAATGAATAAAATGATTGAAATGATAGTAAGGGCGATTATTGAGGGTTTGGTGAGATTAAAAAGTCGAAGTAGATATGAAATAAAAAGATATCCAAAAATAGAAAAGACGGATGAAAGTAATACGCTAAAACGAGTAAAATACCGCGATGCTTTGTAATAGATGTACACAAACGATTGAGACGCAATTAATCCCAAAAGCGTATAAAATGCACTTTCTGATGCAAAGTTAGGATTTATCTCAAGTCCATAAAAAAACAGCGTGATAGCTGCTCCCAGCGGATATCCTGCTATAATACCGGATATCCTTGGGCTTACTTTCTCTGCTACTATCGAGAGCGTCACAAACATTGCCATTGCAACGAATATTTTAATAAAAATCAGTACATGCATTTTTCTTTAAGAATGCTCCTGATAAACTGTTTCGATACGAGACCTTTGCAAAATGGCACTTTTTATCCGATTTCTGTGTCAGGCTGAAGCTGTTTAGACTGAAGCTTGCATGCCTCTGGCATGGCTGAAGGGGTCAGAAGAACACGATTGCCGTATTTTGGCGGAATGTGATTCTTGCACCAAACGTGGCTTCAAAATGCGCTTTTTCCTAACAGTCTTCAGTCTTCATCCTATCCACCTGAGTAGTTATTTTTTTGCTTCAATTCCAATCGACCAGAACGAGACCGATACTAATCCGATTGACATCATGGTCGTAATCCAGCAAGCTCTCGCCGTAACCTGTGAAGTACTGGATATAACCACCGATCTTCTCAGAAAGAGGAATACTCCATTCAAGCTGCAGGGCTCCTCGATTTTTTTTGGTTTGAAAGTTGTTACGCAACATCACCCCGAACCTAGTATTTTTCCACAGATAATAGCCCCAGATCTCGCCAGCCCCCATATAATCACTAATATCCGGATTGTCATCGTCTTCTGAACTCTCGGGAATCCGGTACCAGGCCTTCAAGAGCAAAGTGAAATCGCCTCTCTCGAAACCCATGTTCCCCACGATGCGGTTCCAACTCCTGGAAAGGGGTTCAGAGCGGCCATTGGATTGATGATTAAAGCCTACATTGATGATTCGGCCTTTCATCCCCAAAAAATTATAATTTGTGCGAAAATTGAGCAGCAACTCCGGCTCATAATTGGTTTCACGAAATGGAGCAGAGTCTTCAAAGTTGTAAAGCTGCCAGAAAGATTTCTGGGTATATCCAAACCAAAGGTCCATATCCTTTCCGAAGATATCCTGCCATAGTTTGATTTTCAGACTTATTTGAAACTTGACTTCGTTCTTCTGGACATCCATGTCCGGGGAAACCTCCTGTATGGGCTCGTTGTTAGGCGAATCGTTATATGCAAAAGGCAGGATGTAATTAGATCGATGGGGCATGAAAGAGTATTTACCCCGCGGCACTTCTTTATCCAGCTCCCACAGTTTCGTAAGATAGGAAACCTCGGCGGTTTTCTCCGACTCAGGTCCGGCAATTTCATCATAGCATTTAAGCCGCTTTTCATCATTTTCAATCTGGGAACAGTCAGTCAGACCGTGTTGATCGTCCGCCCATATATTGCTCGCTGGAATGATGAGGAGCAAAAGGATAAAGATGAAGTTTGATAAATATTTCCCTGATTCAATTCTATAACTTTTCATAAAACATCCTTTCCACCAGATTTCCGGCTGACTTCGATTTACACAAAAAGATTTTTTATATTCATAAATTACTCTTCAATTCCAAAAGAAATACAGTGAGCCAAACACACATTATCGGCACAGGCTGGAAGGAGCCCTTGATCCACCCTGTGATGGCAGAGATTACACTTCCGGGCAAGGTCTTCATCTTCATCATAGGCAATGGCGTCGTAAGGGCAAACATCTATGCAGGCTTGGCAACCCGTACACAAATCATAATCCATGACAACAATGCCGTCTTCTCTTTTTGTAATCGCTTCTTCCTGACAGGCATCCATACAGGGAGGATCATCGCAGTGTCGGCACATATTAATATGAAAGGAAAATTCGAACTTGCCGTTGATTTCTTTTGGCCCGTTCTCTTTAACAACAATTAATTTAACGCCGTCCGCCGCATTATTCTCCTGTTTGCAGGCTACCTCACAGGTTTTGCATCCCCAGCATAGTTCATGATCTATTGTCAGGGCATATTTTTTCATAAGGCGCCCTCTTCCTTTTTCTCCGGATATATTCTGCACAAAAGGGTTCGGACAGGAGTGGCGCCTATGGCCGGATCACACGCCTCATAGGAATTATCCGTCAATATATTGATGTTTGATTCATCCCAGCCGTGCCCAGGGTCTTTTTTTTCCGGAAACCACCACCCGTGTTCCGCACTGACAACCCTCGGATCTATGCCGGCGAAAATCTTCGCTCTTTGTCTGATGCTACCGCGGGGAGACTCTATAACCACCCAGTCTCCTTCCCTTATACCTTCTTTTTTAGCGGTATCCGGATGGATTTCAACAACCGGGTCTCTGTGAAGTTCCCTCATCCAGGGCAGTTGGCGGTTCTCAGTGTGAAAAAATCCAGGCAATCTCCTTCCTGTGATGATAATATAAGGATATTTTTTAGATAATTCGGGCGTGCTGTAAGGGCTTTCAGGAGGCTCTTGGAACTGTGGGAGAGGATCGGCTCCCCAGGAGTCAAGGACTGTAGAATAAATTTCAAACTTTCGGGTAGGTGTGGAAAATCCGGTTTCCTTATATTTCTGATAACTGACTTCTCCTCTGATATAACCCGTTCTTTTGAACTCCTTCCAAGTGATACCTATCGGTTCGAGGATGTAATCCAGGCCGTCTTCAAAGGTATCCCACCAGTAATCTCCCTGACCCACCCTGTGGGCAAGGTCATTGAGCATTTCATGATCAGAGCGGCACTCACCCACCTGTATCACCTTGCGCCGCGGAAGAATATATCCGTGGCGTTTCCAGAAATCACCAATATAATCCATTTCAAGCCAGGTGGCTGCGGGCAGAACAATATCAGCCAGTTCAGCGGTCGGGGTTAAAAAAAAGTCGGAAACAGCCATAAACTCTACCTTTTCAAGGGCACGATAAA
>Ga0255437_1010_pt1 | contig 15617 bp, 13 predicted proteins | sample ANMaggSeSYBR02I4_FD_182644 | JGI IMG/M metagenome (GOLD analysis project Ga0255437, IMG submission 182644) | Sediment cell enrichment communities from methane seep in Santa Monica Basin, California, United Staets - ANME aggregate JGI... | ecosystem: Environmental > Aquatic > Marine > Cold seeps >... | reverse complement strand
AGACACGCATACCTGATATTCAGAGCGGTTGCTCACAGGTTCAGTCTCCAGGAAAAACACGCCGAAGTACCTGAAGATAAATTTTACAGGCTGCAGGAAAAAATAATCAAGGTCTGGAAAGTCTTTATAGAAGGTTCTTCTCCCAATTAATTGGGAGAAGAACCTTCTATAAAGACTTTCCAGACCTTGATTATTTTCTAATGATCTTAAACCGCTTTTCAAGCTCATGAATCCTGGCCTTCTTGAACCGTGAACCTGAGTTACAATGTTTTTTTTAATAATTTGCAAATCAGGTCGGTTTCAAGATTGACAACGAGATAATTTAAACGTAATTGTGCTGACTGACCAGTTATAATTGATGAATTCGTAAAAAGTCGAATTTACCACAGAGATAAACCAATTAATAAAACAAGCTATTCTCTGCGCTCTCTGCGAGCTCTGTGGTGAAAAATGACTTTTTACGACGCCATCAAATTTCTATCAACAACAGAGGCGGTTTCAAAATGTTCAATTTTGTTCAAGATCAAGGAAGGCGAAAATTTTAACCACAGGAATACATGTAGTATTTCGAGGATTAAAATTTGAGCCTGACGCAGATATTGGGCAAAAGGGGACGTTTTGAAATTGGCTCAACAAATAAGAGGGGCTACCAATGGGAGGTTTATTCGGAAGTGTTTCAAAAGAAAATTGTATCGATGATTTGTTTTACGGTACTGATTATCATTCTCATCTCGGGACAAAACGGGGAGGCCTTGCGGTAAAAAATTCTAAGGGCTTTTCAAGGTCAATCCACAATATTGAAAATGATTATTTCAGATCCAAGTTTGAGTCTGATCTTCCGGATCTAGAGGGAGATAAAGGCATTGGGGTTATCAGTGACAACGATTCCCAGCCTCTCATTATCGGTTCTCATTTAGGAACATTCGGAATTGTAACTGTGGGTAAAATTAATAATATCGAAGTACTGGTCAGGGAAGAATTTAATAAGAAAATGCATTTTTCCGAGACAACCGGTGGTGTCACAAACCCGACAGAGCTTGCTGCGATGTTGATTTGCGAAAAAGGATCCTTTGAAGAAGGGATTGAAAATGCACAGGAACTCATTAAGGGCTCCTGTTCGCTGCTTTTGCTGACAGAAAAAGGAATTTTTGCTGCAAGGGACAAATTAGGCAGAACACCTATTGCCATTGGGAAAAAAGAAAACTCTTTTGCGGTATCTTCTGAATCATGTGCGTTTCCCAATCTTGGATATGACATTGAAAAACATCTTGGGCCCGGTGAAATTGTTTTTCTGACAGCAGACGGATATGAACAAAGAAAGAAGCCCAACGACAAAATGCAGATATGTGCTTTTCTGTGGGTTTATTACGGTTATCCGGCCTCTGAATACGAGGCAATCAATGTGGAGCAGGTCAGGTACAGGTGTGGCTGTTCCCTTGCAAAAAATGACGATGTGAAAGTCGATTATGTTGCAGGGATTCCCGATTCCGGCACCGGTCACGCCATCGGCTATGCGAATGAGAAAGGTATTCCGTATAAACGCCCCTTTGTTAAATATACACCAACCTGGCCCAGAAGCTTTATGCCCCAAAGCCAAAGCAAAAGAGATCTTGTTGCAAAAATGAAGCTGATTCTACTCAGATCGATGGTTGAAGGGGAAAGGATTCTTTTTTGTGAAGATTCAATTGTAAGAGGTACCCAGTTGCAGGATAATGTACAAATATTATTTGATTACGGTGCTGTTGAGGTTCACATGCGTCCTGCCTGCCCTACTTTAATTTACCCCTGTGACTTCTTGAACTTTTCAACATCACGATCAACGCTCGACCTTGCAGGTCGAAAAGCTATCATGGAACTTGAAGGAATTGACGATAAATTTCTGGATGAATATGCCAGGGCCGGTTCGGAAAAAAATATGGCAATGACGGATAAAATAAGAAATAAATTAAAGCTTACCTCATTAAAATTTCAAAAACTGGAAGACCTTGTTGAGGCAATAGGTCTGCCAAAAGAAAAGTTGTGTACTCATTGCTGGGACGGATCCAGTTACTTTTAGTGAATCATCTCCAAAAGAGTTGATGCTTTTAAAAGGAGTCAAGGGTCCAAGGGTTCGAGTGGAATGCTTGAGAATTAGATAATTGTTCACTGTTGCCGGTTATACAGTTCACGGTTGAAAAAGACAAAAAGCATAAGAGAATTATGGGATCCTCAATGCTTCAGTCATTGCATAGTTCATTAAGAAAACTGTAAACTTTGAATCGGCAAATGTGAACGATTACAATTTAAGATACTACAAGTTGGGACAGGAGAAGTTGAAAGGATGCTTAAATCGTTAGAAAACAAACACTTGAACCCTTGACCCCTTGAATCCTCGAATCCTTTTCTATAAATAAATTAGAGAAGCACCTAAATAGAAAGGAGAGTTATTAATGCCCAAACGCAACGACATCAAAAAAGTACTTATAATCGGTTCAGGACCTATTATTATTGGCCAGGCCTGTGAATTTGACTATTCCGGCACCCAGGCGTGCAAAGCTCTGCGATCGCTTGGATACAAAATCGTCCTTGTAAATTCAAACCCTGCAACAATCATGACGGATCCCGGTACTGCCGATATTACTTATATTGAGCCTCTGACACTTAGTGTATTAACCGACATTATTGCAGATGAACGGCCGGATGCCTTGCTCCCGAACCTGGGTGGTCAGTCAGCCCTGAATTTGTCATCTGAGCTTGCAAAGGCAGGCGTTTTGAAAAAGTATGGAGTGAAAGTTGTCGGTGTAAATATAGATGCCATTAAACGCGGAGAAGATCGTACGGCTTTCAAAGAAACTATGAATCGATTGGGAATTGAAATGCCGGAAAGCGAGACGGTAAACAGTGTTGAAGATGCGGAAAAGGTTGCAGCGCAGCTTGGTTATCCTGTTGTAATTCGTCCTGCTTATACCATGGGCGGTACGGGCGGTGGTCTTGTGTATAATGTTGAAGAACTTCGCACCATTGCAGCGCGCGGTCTGTCTGAAAGTCTCGTAACCCAGGTCCTGGTGGAAGAGTCTGTTCTTGGGTGGGAAGAGCTTGAACTTGAAGTCGTACGGGATGCAAAAAACCAGATGATAACCGTTTGTTTTATCGAAAATGTTGATGCCATGGGGGTTCACACAGGGGATTCTTTTTGTACGGCGCCCATGTTGACAATTGATTCCGAACTGCAAAAACGTCTCCAGAAATACTCTTATGATATTGTGGAAGCTATTGAGGTCATAGGCGGTACAAATATTCAATTTGCCCACGATCCTAAGACCGGCCGCGTTGTTGTAATAGAGATTAATCCCAGAACTTCCAGGTCGTCCGCCCTGGCATCCAAGGCAACAGGTTTTCCGATTGCCCTGGTTTCTTCCCTGCTGGCCGGTGGATTGACAATGGATGAAATTCCCTACTGGCGTGACGGTACTCTTGAAAAATATACTCCTTCCGGCGATTATGTGGTTGTCAAGTTTCCCAGGTGGGCTTTTGAAAAATTCGAGGGCGTAGAGGATAAACTTGGAACCCAGATGCGTGCTGTCGGCGAAGCCATGAGTATCGGGAAGAATTACAAGGAAGCTTTTCAGAAAGCGATCCGATCCCTTGAAATTGACCGTTACGGTCTCGGTTTTGCCGGAGATTTCAATGAAAAATCTTTAAGTGAATTAATGGGTATGCTGGTCGATGCAACAAGCGAACGTCAGTTTATGATGTACGAAGCCCTGCGCAAGGGAGCCGGCATCCAGGCACTTTATGAGCTCACTCATATTAAGCCCTGGTTCATCGAGCAGATGAAGGAACTGGTGGATCTCGAAGAAGAGATTTTGCAATATAAGGGACAGGTGCTTCCGGACGATCTGCTTACCCGGGCAAAAAAGGACGGGTTTGCAGACAGGTATCTTTCCCTTCTACTTGAAACTTCCGAGAAGGATATTCGTGAAAAACGTATTTCACTAGGTCTTGTTGAAGCCTGGGAACCGGTACGGGTCAGTGGTGTCGAAAATGCCGCCTACTATTACTCTACTTATAATGCGCCAAATAAGGTTGAGGTGAGTGACCGGAAAAAAATTATGGTTCTCGGCGGAGGCCCGAACCGGATAGGGCAGGGAATTGAATTTGACTACTGTTGTGTACACGCTGCATTTGCCATCCGTGATGCAGGGTATGAATCGATCATGGTTAATTGCAACCCTGAAACAGTCTCCACGGATTACGATACATCGGACAAACTTTATTTCGAGCCCCTGACATGTGAAGATGTTTTAAGTATTTATGAAAAGGAAAAACCGGAAGGCGTTATCGTCCAGTTCGGCGGCCAAACACCTCTTAATATCGCAAACGAGCTTGAAGAAGCCGGTGTAAAAATTCTTGGGACTTCTCCTGAAACAATAGATTTGGCGGAAGACAGAGACCGTTTCCGCAAGGTAATGCGAAAGCTGGGGATTCCTCAACCTGAATCCGGTATGGCAAGCACCCTGGAAAAAGCTTTGGAAATAGCCAATAGAATCGGATACCCGCTGATGGTTCGACCTTCTTATGTTCTTGGCGGCCGTGCAATGGAAGTGATTCTGGACGAGGAAATGCTTATACATTACATGGCAGCGGCCGTGGGTGTTTCACCAGAGCGTCCTATCTTAATCGACAAATTCCTGGAAAATGCCATTGAAGCTGAAGCAGATGCCATCGCAGACGGAACCGATGCATTTGTTCCAGCTGTTATGGAGCATATTGAACTGGCAGGTGTGCATTCCGGCGACAGTGCGTGTGTGATTCCGCCGGTGAGTATCCCAGTGAAGCACATTGAAACTATTTATGAATACACAAAAAAAATTGCAATTGAGCTCAATGTTATCGGACTTATGAATATCCAGTATGCTATTGCAAATGATACAATTTTTATACTTGAGGCCAATCCCAGGGCCTCACGCACTGTGCCGATTGTCTCAAAGGTTTGCAACATCTCCATGGCACGACTTGCCACTCAGGTGGTTATGGGCAGTAAAATTTCTGATCTTAATCTTGAACCAAAGCAGATTCCTCATTTCGGCGTTAAGGAAGCGGTGTTTCCCTTTAAAATGTTTCCTGAGGTTGATCCTCTTCTTGGTCCTGAGATGCGCTCTACCGGTGAAGTGCTGGGACTGGCTAAGTCGTTTGGCCTTGCGTTTTTCAAATCCCAGAAAGCAACCCAGTTGATACTGCCTGTGGAAGGAACCGTTCTTATTACCATTGCAAATAAAGACAAGGCCAGAGCTTTTGAACCTGCCAGGTTGTTTAGCGATTTGGGATTCAGAATACTGGCTACAAAGGGAACCCATCAGTTTCTGAAGGAGCAGGGTATTGAATCCGAAACAATTCGTAAGCTGGGATACGGCAGGCCTGACATCGTTGATGCAATAAAAAACGGAGAGATTCAGTTGATTGTCAACACTCCCAGTGGCAAGGAGAGCAAAGACGACGACTCTTATATCCGAAAGGCAGCGATTGAATATAAAATTTTAAACATCACGACCACAGCCGCAGCCTTTGCAGCCGCTAAAGGCATCGCAGCACGAAGAAAAGGAAAATCAAAAATTAAGTCTCTTCAGGCTTATCATGCGGATATTAAATAATGATGGCGTAACTACTCACGTAGTCAGGCTGAAGCTGTTTAGACTGAAGGCTGAAGGGGTCAGAAAAGTACGATTGCCGTACTTTGGCGGAATGTGATTCTTGCATCAAACATGGCTTAAAAATGTGTTTTCCCCTAACAGTCTTAAGCCTTCAGCCTATCCACCTGAGTAGTTACCTTTATTTTTACTTTTTTAAACCGTCTTCATATCGCTTTTTACCATACCAGTCGATTTGCCGGCATATCCCTCGTATAATACTTACTTCTCTGGCCCTGAGCTGCATGCGTGTAAAAAAATAGCGCAGCTTGTTCATCCAGTAATCTGGATTTTCATGGTTAATATAGCTGATTCTAACCAGTATATCTTTAAGCTGGTCATACATTCCGTCAAGTTCATGGCGGTTTGCAAGGCGGGGCGAAAATTCTTCATTCTCTTTCCTGCCGACACTAAATATTTCAAAACAGATGATCATCACAGCCTGCGCAAGGTTCAGGGAAGAAAACTCAGCAGTCGGGATGTTTACCAGTATATGGCAAAGTCTGATATCTTCGTTGGAAAGGCCCTTGTCTTCAGGGCCAAAAATAATGGCAATCCGGTTTTTCCGGGAGATAGGAATCAGCTTTTCGGCCAGCTTTGAAGGGGAATTGACGACCTGACGCTCCCCGCCAAGACGCGCTGTAGTTCCGACCACATAATTATACCCTGACAGAGCTTCTTTGAGGTCTTCAAAAAATTCTACATGCTCTACAATATCTGCCGCCACATGAGTTGCCAGTTTAAGAACTTTTTTAAGAATATAGTTTTTCGGATTTACAACAACAAGCTGGCTTAATCCCATGTTGCACATGGAACGGGCGGCAGCCCCGATATTTTCAGGATGTCGGGGCTTATGCAAAACAATGGAAATGTTGCTTAGATCTACTCTTTCAGTCATCAGCCGACAATTTCAAAACTGTTAAAAAAGTAACCTATCTCAAAGGCGGCGGTTTCCGGTGCGTCAGAGCCGTGTACTATATTTTTTTCTATGTCTGTGGCAAAATCTGCTCTTATCGTTCCCTCTGCAGCCTCCTTGTAATTGGTTGCTCCCATTAGTTCACGGTATTTTGATATAACATCTTCGCCTTCAAGAACCATCATTACAGCAGGTCCGGATGACATAAAACCGGTCACGCTTTCAAAAAAAGGGCGTTCTTTGTGAACGGCATAAAAGCTTTCAGCCTGCCGTTTTGTCATGTGAAGCATTTTCATGGCGATGATCTTAAAGTTGCTTTTTTCAAGCCGCATGATAACTTCGCCAATTAAGCCGCGGGCAACACCGTCCGGTTTGATAATTGATAATGTTCTTTCCATGAGCTGATTATCCTTTCAATTTAAAGTTTGATTGTTGGCGCAATACCAAAAGCCTAAATCCAAGTCAACCGGATAAATATAATACTGAAGATAAATTTCGCACTTGCAGCTTTGTTTGACAACATTTTATTTATAATCCGATTTTATTTAACAACTTGATTTTCTGTATTTTTCTGATATATTACATAAAAAGATCAAGCTTTGCTATGCTTCCCCAAGCTTTTTTTTAATTATGATAGAAGCTCAATTATGACACAGAAAACAGAAATTCTTTATCACCTCAACAAAAAACGCTCCCAAAGCGCTTCGTCAAAGGCTATTGAATTAGTTTCTCCTGACGTTCAAAGATCAGTAGCCTGCTTTCATCAGAGTTTACCGGGCTATCATCCAACCCCATTAGCCAAGCTAACACAATTGGCAAAACACTTAGGAATAAGTGACCTGTGGGTAAAAAGCGAAGCATCTCGATTTGATCTTAAAGCCTTTAAGGTCCTTGGCGCAAGCTACGCCATAGGAAAACTGCTGGCAAAAGACTTAAGGCTGGATGTTAATAAATTTACGTTTGAACAAATCGTATCACAGGCTTTAAAGTTCCGGAATCTGACCTTTGTTACGGCTACCGATGGTAATCACGGACGGGCTGTTGCATGGACTGCCAACAGGCTGGGCTGTAAAGCAGTCATTTACATGCCGAAAGGTTCATCAAAAGTCCGGCTTGAAGCCATACAGAATCTCGGCGCAGAAGCATCTATTATTAATGGAAATTATGATGATGCTGTGAGATTAGCTGCTAAACATTCCAATGAAAAGGGCTGGATTTTAATTCAGGACACGTCATGGCCGGGCAACGAGGAAATTCCGATCAATATTATGCAGGGTTATATTACGTTATTGACGGAAGCATTTCAGCAACTGGAGGGAAAATGGCCTTCTCATATTTTTATGCAGGCTGGTGTTGGGTCGCTTGCCGCAGCCCTTCAAGCATTTTTATGTAATTACCGTGATAAACCCAGGCCTTTTTTTACGGTTGTTGAACCGACGGAAGCTGCCTGCTTTTATAAGTCCATGATTATGGCCGATGGAAAACCGCATGCTGTTCATGGGGATTTAGATACCATCATGGCCGGTCTGGCATGTGGAGAACCGAGCGAAATTGCATGGGAGATACTACAAGAAAATGCTGATGCATTCATAGCCTGCTCAGATCAGGCAGCTATAAAAGGCATGCGTGTATTAGGAAATCCCCTTGAAGGAGATGATCAAGTAATATCCGGTGAATCCGGAGCCGTGACCACCGGTCTTGTTTACGAATTGTTGAACAATCCCATGTTCAATGAATTGGCTGAACAACTTGGATTAAGATCGGATTCCAAGGTGTTAGTAATTTCCACTGAAGGAGATACTGACCCGGAATATTATCGTAAAGTTGTTTGGTAATCAGACTGAGCCAGTTTCAAAATGTTCAATTTTGCTTTTAAATCGTATGGAATTGCCCCGGCCAAAGCTTATAAAAAGATGAATTCTAATAATATTTTTAATGGTGAAAAACATGGAAAAAAAATTTAACGGTCAGAAGACGGCAAAATTGGGTACTGAAAAAAGGCCCGCTGTTGTTAATGTACAAACCGAAAAAAGATTGAAAGAAGTAGCATCAATATTTGAAGAAAACGGCTGGGAATATACAGTTGGATTGGAACCGGATAAACCAGAGGATATTACTGATCTGGAAATATTATTAAATCCACCGAAAACAAAGACAGCCGAAAAGAAAGTTGGGCGCAATGAACCTTGCCCATGCGGAAGTGGAAAAAAGTATAAAAAATGCTGTGGTAAATAATCCTATTGTGCACTCCGAAAAACCGGAACCGTATGTAGTCTACTTGCCGAAAATCATGTAGAAAGTAGTGGCAGTGGTAAGTAGATTAATAAAGACGAAATAGCTAAGTTTGCACATTTCATAACCAAACGGATGAACCGGATGGGAAAACCTTATTGGAGGTTATCCAAAAACAATCCACCGGGGCAATAAAGCGCTGTTACGCTTTGCTTTCCCGGCATAGTGATTATATTCGCATTCTATAACGTAGCGGAGGATGCTTCACATGTCACCTAAGAAGACACAAACAGAGGACAACAGGTTGGATCAAATCGTTGCCGCCGCACGGCGCGACCGGGAGAGCCGGGAGAAGACCTATCGTGAGCGAGCACTCAAGATGTTCCCGTGGATCTGTGCGAGGTGCGGACGCGAATTCACAGGCAAGAAACTTCGCGAACTTACGGTCCATCACAGGGATCACAACCATGATAATAACCCCCCTGACGGCAGCAACTGGGAATTGCTGTGTATCTACTGTCACGACAATGAACACACGCGGCATCTGGATGAACAATGGCATGATACGGCGCCCCCTGGCGACGAGCAAAAGTCGTCTTCTACCCACAGGCCGTTTGCCGGTCTCGAGGCCCTGCTTAAGGGCAAAAAGTAGCTGATCAACTTAGTTTTAAGGCAGGTTGTAAAATTTATGATAAATCGTATCATTTCAGCAGGTTTTCTTATATTCATGGCATCAACTTCAGCTTTATTTTATGTTATAGCCATTTTGATCTGGCTTTGCACTGTATTGTTCGACCGGCGACTGGTTGCCCTGCATTTTTTTACATCGTTCTGGGCATCTGTATATTTATGGCTTATGCCTGCCTGGTCAGTTTCAACCAAAGGTCGAAAAAAAGTCAAAAAGGGAAGAATATATATGGTTGTATCCAACCACCAATCCCAGCTTGATATTCTGGTAGCCTTCAGATTGTTTTTTCCCTTTAAATGGGTTTCCAAGGCTGAAGTGTTCAAGCTTCCTTTTATCGGTTGGAACATGGTTCTTAATCGATATATTAAATTGAAACGGGGCGACAAGGAGAGCGTTGAACAAATGATGGCTGACTGCGAAAAAACGATTTCTAAGGGAAGCTCGGTATATTTTTTCCCTGAAGGAACCCGATCATATACCGGAATAGTGAAAGAATTCAAGTTAGGTGCTTTTATCATGGCTCAAAAAATGAGGATACCTATTTTACCAGTTGTAATTAATGGGTCAAAAAATGCACTTCCCAAGCACAGCCTGAACTTTCACGGCAAACATCGTATCAGGATTGAAGTTTTAGATGAGCTTCCCTATGAATCATTTGCGCAACTATCGGTGGAAGAAACCGCACGTAAAGTCAGAAAAATAATTATCGAACATGTAGATGAACACAGGGAAACACCTCTTTCCCCAAAACCATAAACAGGAGAGACATGCCCATTTACGAATTCTATTGCAAAGACTGTAATACGATCTTTAACTTTTTCTCAAAGATAATCAATACCAATAAAAAGCCCAAATGTCCTAAATGTAAAACCAGCACACTTTCAAGGCAGATGTCGGCTTTCGCTTTCACCGGTAAGGCAACAGAGGACGGCGATATAGACGATCTGCCATTTGACGAGACCAAGATGGAACAGGCTATGAATATGATGGCTGGTGAAGCTGATAAAATCAATGAAGATGATCCCCGGCAGGCTGCAAACCTGATGCGAAAGCTTACCGATATGACAGGGATGCAGCTTGGACCCGGAATGGAAGAGGCTCTCAACAGAATGGAAAAAGGTGAGGACCCTGAAAAAATCGAAGCGGAAATGGGTGATATCATGGAAGGGGAAGAACCATTTTTGTTTCCTGGAAAAACAGGTTCGGGCATAAAGAAAAAACGCCCCAAACCACTTGTAGATGAAACGCTTTATGACCTGTAACCGGACAGGGAAACAGATTGATATAATGTTGCTCAGGAGTTTTTCCTAAAAGATATCAGTAGAGCATATGAAAAAAGATATTTTAAATAAAATAGAGATTAAACAGGGAGATATCACAAAACTAAAGGTCGATGCCATTGTTAATGCCGCAAACAAATCTCTCCTGGGAGGTGGCGGTGTTGATGGGGCAATCCACAGGGCGGCAGGGCCTGAGCTGCTGGCGAAATGCAGGACTATCGGAGGATGTCCAACAGGAGAGGCTAGGATAACGGATGGCTATAACCTTTTTGCCAGGCATGTTATCCACACGGTTGGCCCGGTTTACAGCGAAAAACCTCAAGACAGCCGCCTGTTGACACAATGCTACCTGAACAGTCTGAAGCTTGCGGCAGATCATAATGTTAAATCTATTGCCTTTCCGGCTATAAGTTGCGGGGTATATAGCTATCCCATAAAAGATGCGTGCCGTATTGCAGTTGACACAACATGCGATTTTCTTGATAAAAACAGATCAATTGAAAAGGTGATATTTATCCTTTTTTCAGCAGAAAATATGAAGGTTTATGATGCTTACCTGTCGAAAGCATAAAAACTGTGTATTTTCTTTATTGACAAACCCGGCACCCGTTATTACCTTTAACGAAAATCAAATAATCAGAAGATAGCTTTCATGATGGAGGGCTTATCTTAAAAAGGAGGATGAAATGATTGAGGTAACAGAATCGGCTACAAAACAGATAGCTGAGTATTTTAACGGAAAGGAAGTTTCCCCCATACGGATCTTTTTGAACGAAGGTGGTTGAGGTGGTCCTTCTCTGGCAATGGCTCTGGATGAGCCAAAAGATAGTGATGAAGCTTACGAAATTGAAGGATACAAATATATTGCGGATAAGGATTTCATGGAAAAAGCAAAACCTGTAAAAATTGATTTTACATCTTATGGCTTTAAGCTTTCCAGCAATATAGATTTTAATTCAAGCTGTTCAAGCTGCTCTACAACCGGTTCCTGCTGCAGCTAAAAAATATAACCGCTGGCTCCATCAATTTAACAAAGGGCAATACCCACAGGGTATTGCCCTTTGTTGTTGTTGACTGTTTTTGCCGGCAATGATAGTTAATAGTTTCTAAAAAAGTAAAAACCCACTTTTAAAGAAACGTTTTAAAACAGACTCAATAATGTGAACTTATTTTTACGCAAACCCTTAGGGTAAAACAATGAATGAGAAAGCTTTTAAATATCTGTCAGGTATGCCCCATTTTTCTTTTCTGCCGGAAAGCGAATTAAAAAAAATTTCTGATAAGACGTCTTTCAAAAGCTATCCCAAAGATACTCTTTTTGCAGTTCAGAACACGACAAAGATAGACAATATCTTTGTCGTGGAAAAGGGCTCATTTTCTCTTTATGATGAAAAACAGGGAGAAAAAAAACTGATAGGCCATATTAAGCCGGGAGAAGTGTTTGGAGGAATTACAATTTTGATGAACGGAGGAATCTCCTTAAGAACGGTCATCGTTGACAAGGATTGCTCCGGCTACATAATTCCCAAAGAAGATTTCATAGATCACTGTACCCGTAACAAAGCCTTTTACGAATATTTTGTTAAAAACTTCAGCAAAAACATTTTTGATGACTCCCTGGGCTCAATTATTGAAACAGGCCAGGCAAAGCACTTCCTGTCACGCCTGGACCCGTTTTCCTTTCTTCCCGCAGAAGAAACTGCCCTGATAGCAGAAAAGCTTACCATGGTGCAACATCCTAAAGATACGGTTTTATTTGTTCAGGAACGGTCCAGAGTAGGATATCTGTATATCCTCCAAAAAGGTTCGGCGGAAAGATATTACGAAGAAAATTATCAAAAAACCATGACTGAGATGTTAAGCGAGGGAGACATTTACGGCGGGATATCCATGCTGGTAAATGACGGCATCTCGGTTAGAACTTTCAGGGTAATTGAAAAATCGTATTTTTATCTTTTGCCCAAAACGATCTTTCTAGATATTTGTTCACGCTACAAAGCATTCACAGAATATTTTACGGATACTTTCGGCAAACGGATGCTTGAAAAATCGTATGCTTCCATTATTTCAAATACAATGCAGCCTGAAGAGGAGGGCCTGCAATTTTGCAATCGTACTGTTGCAAGCATTCACATGAGAGAGCCTGTTTTTGGTGATACAAATTTGTCGATTCGGGATGCAGCATCAATGATGAGTAAAGAGAAAATCAGTTCTCTTTTTATCAATACTCCGGATGGAGACTGCATAGGACTGATAACTGAAAAAGACCTGACAAAAAAAGTTATTGCAACCGGATATGATATTTCCCGGCCGGTTTCAGATATAATGTCTTCTCCCGTGCGCACAATACCGGACCAGTCGCTTGTTTTTGAAGCCCTTATGGCGATGATGCAGGAAGATATCCGGCATGTAGCTGTTACAGATGCTAATAAAAAAGTAACAGGGATTATTACCAACCGCGATCTGCTGACAGCCCAGGGCCAATCTCCTGTTTTCCTTATCAGGGATATTTCAGCAGCAGACAGCATGGAGGAGATTATCAACCGGCATAACAAACTTCCCAGGCAGATCCGCAGCTTGATAACCAGCGGAGCAAAAGCGGAAAACTTAACCAGGTTTATCACCACAGTGTCCTGCACAATTCTTGGCAAACTGATAGAGTTTACAATCGATGCGCTTGGGCCGCCGCCTGTTGAGTTTGCATTCATGATTGTAGGCAGTGAGGGCAGAAGAGAGCAGACTCTGAAAACCGACCAGGATAATGCAATTATTTTTAAGGATGTTCCAAAGAAAGATGAACCAGAGGTAAAAGAATATTTTCTTAAATTTGGGGAAAAAGTATGTGCCCTGCTGGACCAGGCAGGATATGCATTTTGCAAGGGGGATGTGATGGCAAAAAACCCCAAATGGTGCCAACCTTTGTCAACCTGGAAAAAATATTTTTCGAGCTGGATTCATGCTGCTGAAGCTGAAGATTTGCTCCAGGCAAGTATTTTTTTCGATTTTCGCACAGGTTACGGAAATAAGGACTTCGTCGATTCGCTACACCGGCATCTTTTTGATTCCCTGGGGGGATGGTCGGGATTTTTTCGTCATCTGACAGAAAACGCATTGCACTTTAAGCCGCCCCTGGGGTTTTTTAGAAATTTTGTCGTTGAATCAAAAGGGAAACACCGCGATGCTTTTGATATTAAAAGCGCAATGACACCCATCGTCGATTTTGCAAGAATTTATGCCCTGAAAAATAAGATCGAAGAAACAAACACTCTTGAAAGATTGCGCCAGCTTAACATAAAAAAAGTCCTTTCCAGGCAGGAATATAAAGAAATTGAAAGAGCATACAGTTTTCTCCTGCAACTTCGATTGGCTCGCCAGATCACATCTGTGATTGATGAAAAGACTGAACCTGACAACTATATAAAGCCGAAAACACTGACACGTATTGAACAGAAGATGTTAAAGGAAATCTTCGTAAGAATTGAAAAGTTTCAGTCAAAGCTTAATTTTGAATTCATCGGCATAGCATAGATAGCATCTTTTGAAGCCGCTCACGGCTTGAAACTTGAAATTGGAAAGTAGAAATTCGGAAGAAAGGTTCAGAACACTGTTGGCTATCAGATAATACGATAGCATGAATGCCGAATTTCTAATTTCAACGTTCCGTAAACCTTTAGCGTATTTCCTTGTGTACGCGATTTAAAATAACCCTGATATTTTTAGGTGCTACATTATTAACATTCACACCCAGAGGCAAATCAATATTTTTTGCAGACAGCCTGATCTGGTGAGTACCGGAAGATAAATTTTCAAGATCTACATAAACCCGGACGCCTTGGTCCTTAAGCGACTTTATGCTGTTCCTGCTTCCGGAAAGGGCAAGGCTGACTGATTTAGCAGAGTGTTCCCCCAAAACAAGTTCAGAAGGAATATTAACATGCTTTACCGGAGCGGTAATACTGATTTTAACTTCCTGCTGACTTGCAAGAATCAGCCATGCCATTGACACCATGGCCAGGGCTCCAAGTTTCGCCCTCCAGTTTTTGACAAAAGCCACTTTTAATAATTCTTTTGGTTTAACAGAAGGACTTTCCGTGATACCAAGCCAATCTTTAAGTTTTTCAGCTAAAAGCTCCTGCTTCTCCCAGGTTCTGATTTCGCCATCTGTCACTGTAGAGACTTCGGACCGTTCTTCGGAAACAACAAGGCAAACAGCATCTGTCTTTTCTGAAATGCCAAGGGCTGCCCTGTGGCGAGTTCCATACTGCTCAGGAATCCCTTTTTTTTCAGATAAAGGCAAAACACATCCCATTTGTGTAATACAATCCTGAGACAGAATGACAGCGCCGTCATGTGCCGGGGCGTGACGGCTAAAGATGGTTTTAATTAGTGAAGGCTCGGGAAGAGCCATTATAGTATGGCCCGAATGAATAAATTCGTCAGGGTTGTCATTCCTTACAAGAACGATCAGCGCACCTGTTTTTTCACGGGCCAGTTCAAAAACCGTTCTAACGAGATCCTTTATAAAAGCACCGTGAAAATTGCGCTTTCTGGATCTAAGGTAACGGAGAGGGCTGACCTTTTCTAAAACCTGCCTGATTTCGGACTGGAATAGTATCAGTAAAAGGATTAACAATACCTGCCATAGAACCTGAAAAACACGGGTAGTCAGGAAAAACCCCCACATCTTTGCCAGGGAATAAATCGCACCAAGTACTAAAAGACCGATAAGGACACGAAGCGCACGAGTTTCTCTAAACCAGACATAAAGTTGGTAAGTGACGAAAGTAAGAAAAAGAATGTCTGCGAAATCACGTAACGTGGGCACTGGAATTAAA
>Ga0255437_1009_pt1 | contig 18730 bp, 15 predicted proteins | sample ANMaggSeSYBR02I4_FD_182644 | JGI IMG/M metagenome (GOLD analysis project Ga0255437, IMG submission 182644) | Sediment cell enrichment communities from methane seep in Santa Monica Basin, California, United Staets - ANME aggregate JGI... | ecosystem: Environmental > Aquatic > Marine > Cold seeps >... | reverse complement strand
GATACATCGGCAAGCACATCTTTTTTATACATGCGTTCAAGAACTGAACGGGGTGTCTTGCCGGGACGAAATCCCTTAACTTTTGCAGTTTTCTTAAGATTTTTATATGATGCATCCAGTTCGCTTACAACCTTGTCTTCAGGTATTTCAATGTGGAGTATTTTTTTTACGCTGCTCAGATCTTCAACAGTAACTTGCATGGCTTTCCTTTCTAATAAGTTGGGTGGCTAAATACGATAGTTTCACAAAAAGTTTTAAGCTTTTATTGGTGCGAGAGGGGAGACTTGAACTCCCATTCTGTCTCCAGAGCTGGATCCTAAGTCCAGTGCGTCTACCAATTCCGCCACTCTCGCAATATTTTCGAGCAAATCACTTTTGATGAAACAGGAGCTTGACTTCTTCATGAAATATATTAAATTAACGAACTTGCAAAAATCTTTTGCAAAATTCCTTCTTGCTCGATAGTATTTTCTGATGCAATGCAAAGAGGTGTTAAGCAAATAAATGATATTAAAAAACGCGAGATCTTTGCAAAACTGCTTTTTCTATAAGCACAAATAATAAAAATAATATCAAACGACAAAGGTGTCAAGTAAAATTGAAGAAAGCGCTTACTGTGTGGACATTTTGTAAATTTATGATAACTAAGTTTTGCATATTTGCTACAATAACCGCTGTTATAATTCTCAGCCTGTCGCAACAGGTTTCATGCGCAGAAAATCCTTTTTTAAATGAAATAAAAACAGTGGTTCTTGATCCCGGACATGGGGGACATGATAATGGTGTGCAGGGTCCTTCAGGAACGCTCGAAAAAAACGTAGCACTTAGCTTGGCACAACTTATTGCAGGCCAGTTAAAAAAAGATTACAAAGTGATACTTACGCGAAGCGATGATTACTGGGTCGATATTCCTGGCAGAACAGCCGTGGCCAACCATCTGAAAGCCGATCTGTTTATCAGCATACACACGGGCGGAAGCTTTCTTCACCAGGCAAAAGGGACAACCATCTTCTATTATAAAGAATTGTCAGGACATGTTCTCGAAACTGGTTCCGATTCGTCAAAACCGGGAAACGCAGGTAATCCTCAGTCTCTCTGGGATAACATACAGGCTGGACATATAGCATCCAGTAAGACTCTGACTCAAATAATGCAAAATAACATCAGCAGTCAGGTGAAATTTTCTAAAAGCAAAATACAGAATGCGGATCTTATGGTTCTGAAAGGTGCTGATATGCCCGCAATTCTTATTGAAGTAGGTTATCTGACCAATCCCGGTGATGAGAAAAAGTTACAAAATCCGGAAATTTTATCCGATTTTGCAAAAGCGATCTGCAACGGAATAGATGATTATCTTCAAAACTCTAAAAGATGATTGCATTTATAAAAAAACCGTGCTACTTACACCGTCCATCCTTAATCGGGGCGTGGCGCAGCCTGGCAGCGCGCCTGCTTTGGGAGCAGGAAGTCGGAGGTTCAAATCCTCTCGCCCCGACCACGAATACAGTAGAATCTGAGACATTTGAAAAATAGGTGACCATATGGGTTCCTACCAAACCAGAGATTTATGAATCCACCCTTTGTCACCGTCAGCATGTTGAATGTGAATCCATTTGCCTTTTCTCTTTAAAATCTTAAACGGAATTCCCTTATCAACGGTAAATAGTATTTTATTTTTGGTGCCCGGCCCTGAACGTATGTTGGCTGTGGCTGAATTTGTAATAACAGTTGGAGTTTTATTGACAAGAGATTCATGTATCCAGCCTTCATCTGCTTCAAAATCACGGAAATGATACCAGACATTGGTTTTTTTAAGTATAAAAAGAGGGTGATATTTTTCCACCTTCCATAAAATATCATGATTTGTTCCCGGCCCTGAGCGTATGTTGGCTGTGGCTGATGAAACTGCAAGACGCTCGGCAAAAGCGACGCTGCTAAATAGTATCAGAAGAATTGTCAAAAAAGTAGTATAAGGTTTCATTTTAAAAGTTATTTCCTCCGCAAACATCAATCTGAAGACCTTCGAAAAGTGCCGTTTTGTAAGGGTCTCAATCTGATAAATTCGTAAAAAGCATCACCGATGGCGTCGTAAAAAGTATAACCGATGGCTAAGTAGAAAGTTCCATATACAAGGCGCAGTGGTTTTTCAGGGATGAGGCAATACATGTAGTATGCCGAGTGTCTGAAAAACCGCTGCAACGCAGTAGATGGGACTTTCTACGACGCCATCTATGCGCTGTAAAACACAAGATCAGGCAGCCTCACGCAGGTTAGTTTATTACCGTAAACTGCTCCTGTATCAATGCCTATCTTGTTTGGTTGCAAAAGTGGTTCCGGAAGAGGTGTGTGACCGAAAACAACCTGCTTCCCAAAATCGTAATCGCTTTTGATGAAATTTTTTCGAATCCAGAGCAGATCTTCAGGTTTTTGTTTTTCAAGGGGAACATTTATCCTGAGTCCTGCATGGACAAATATATAATGGTCGGTTTCGTGATATAAAACAAGTGACTTAAAAAACTCAAGGTGCTCGTCCGGAATCAAAGAACTATCTGTCGGTTTGTGGTGTCTGCTATAGCTTTCCAGAGCTTGCTGGCCGCCATTAATAAGATAGGTATATCTGTCGGTTTCTGATAGATATTTTTCCAGCATTTCCTCGTGGTTTCCTTTTATGAATACGATGCCCGGGTATTTTTTTTTCAAGTTGATTAAATATTCCACCACTTCAAAGGAGTCGGGCCCGCGGTCAATGTAGTCGCCCAGAAACACCAGCGATTCGCTGTCAAGGTCGATATTTATCTTATCCATAAGTGCAATCAGTCTGTCGTAGCACCCATGTATATCACCAATAACATAAGTTTTTTCCATTATTACCATAAAATAGAGTCCTTACTGAACGCACACAAAATGAAGATTAAAACGACAGAATCATCCTTGTTGCATGAAAGATATAGATCATTGTACTTCATTTTATTTACGCTCATTTACGATAAAGACACGTTTTGGTTTGTCAAGACGTGTAATTCCTTCTTCTATGGCTGCCTGATATGCAGTTTTGAATTCTTTTGTTTTCAGGCCAGTAGAAAGTCCCTCTATCTCAGCAGCCCTGCCGCAGGGTCTGTACTGGGCCATTATATTTACATAACTGTTTGGCGAAATATCATTTGCAATAAATTTCATGATTTCGCGTGTTCCGGCAAGTCCCCTAGGCAGGACAAGGTGGCGTATCAATAAACCGCGGACGGCAATCCCATATTCATCGAGAACGAGATCTCCAACCTGTCTGTGCATTTCAATCAGCGAATTGCGGGCGATTTCAGGGTAATCTTTTGCCTTACATGCAGCCTCAGCGATTTCCGGGCTCCAGAATTTAAAATCCGGCATATAGATATCAAACACACCTTCAAGCAGTTTCAGTGTTTCAACGCTGTCGTATCCACCGGTGTTATATACAAGTGGTACATTCAAACCGTTTTCAGCAGCAAAGGAAACCGCTGAAAGAATCTGGGGAACAACATGCGATGGCGTTACAAAATTAATATTGTGACATCCAATATCTTGCAGATGAAGCATAATTTCCGCCAGTTGTTCGGATGTTACTTCTTCTCCACAGCCTTCATGACTTATATCGTAATTTTGACAAAAAAGACACAACAGGTTGCAGTGTGTAAAAAAAATGGTGCCTGATCCACCTGTCCCGACAAGGGGAGCTTCTTCACCAAAATGAAGATTATAACTTGAAATAAATGCTTTTTCGCCTGTATTACATACGCCTGTTTCACCAGTAAGCCGGTCAACGCCGCATTCTCTGGGACAAAGATTGCAAAAACTCAAAATTTTGCCGGCTGTTTTTATCTTTTTTTTGAGCAGACCCTTCTTAAAAGTCTCAATATAAGCAGGTTCAAAAGCAGGCATTGTTTTGGGTCTCTTTTCTTCAAGCAGTATAATTTTTATTTTTTACTTTCTTTCAGCAGGCTGTACCATTATCTTCTGTGCTAATCCCCGTCCGAGTACGAAGCGTTTTAAATCCACTGCAACAACAATTTGGCCCTGTTTCGGGTTTGTTACTATTTCTATTTCATCTTTAAGCCTCAAACCCATTGAAAGCAAACGCATTCTGGCTCCTGTTCCACCGGTGATATCTTTGATAATAAGGCGTTCACCCGGTCTTGCCATGACAAGAGGCATGATTTGTATGCGATTTTTAAGGCATTCTGAACAGATACCATATATTTCCATTTTATGCTGGAGCATGTGGAAGCCATGGGCAGCAGCTATCTGCACCTGAAGATCTTCAAGCCGGTCTTCGCTGAATTCAACAATCTTTCTGCATTTTGTACAGATCATATGATCATGGTGCTGTCCAAGATGCATGTGTTCATAACGGACAGGTCCATTATTGAACCTGTTTTTTTTAGCAAAACCGAAACGGACCATGAGCTTAAGGGTATCCCTGATAAAATCAGGTTCAAAATTATATCCGTTTTCTTCCAGGAGCTTAATCAGCTCACTGCTAGTCAGGTGCTTTTCAGTTTGCAGAAAAACCTCAAGAATATCGAATCTGTCTTCAAAATCATCTATGTATTCTTGTTTGAAAAGCTTTTTGAACTGCTGTTTTTCCTGCCTGTGAATATGTTTCATATGAATTCCTTACAAAAACAACCTTGATGGCAGCCATCCGGTGCTTATTCAACGACTTTTTACAAATTCATAAACCTTGCCTTCCATAAAGCATAATTGCAGCAGTGATAAAATATATATAATTGGATTTGCAAGAAAATCATCTGGTGGGGCCAGGTATGTCGTAGGTAGTGCATGAACCGCTTGAACAGTTCCTTGTTGTAGCGGCAGGACCTTGATTTCCACCGGTACCGTTTCCTGTCGCGAAGTTGGTAACACTAAGGACACGCTCAAATTCTTTTGAATTGCACTTTGGGCATTGGAGCTCAGCTTCATCATTATTATTTATTACAAGTGACTCAAAAAATTCCTGACACTTTGAACATTTAAATTCATATATCGGCATAATTGTATTCCTTTATCAGTTAAAATAGAATGTATTTTGTTCTTCTCCCAATTAGTTGGGAGAAAGGGGCCAAGGGTTTATTTTCTCTGGAATCCTGGGACCCTTGAACCCTTAGCCTAAGAATTTCATTCGAACCCTTGACCCCTTGTACCCTCTGGGATAACGCCTTTTCAATTGGAGATAACCCAATTATTTTGCCATAATTAACTTCAACTAACCTAGAGACAATCAGTATTTTATTACAATCTTATGCTAATTGTCAAGAAAATGGATGGCCACCTGACGGCAGCCTCATAACAAAACAGGTACCCGGTTTATCTGTTTCTTCGAAGGATAAAACGCCTCCATGTTTTTTAACAATTTCGTAGCAAATATACAGGCCGAGACCGGTGCCCTTACCAACCGCTTTCGTGGTGAAAAAGGGTTTGAAAATATCCTTTTGGATTGATTTGTCGATTCCCAGCCCGGTATCTCGACAGGTAAAAACAACCTGATGAGCATTTTCATCGAACATGGTTGCAAGAAAGATCGTTCCTTTGTTGTCTGCAACAGCCTGAATTGCATTTTTAATTATATTTAAAGCAGCCTGGCCTAAATTTGCAAAATTTCCCTGAATATCGGGCAGGTCAGGGTCATAATTTTCAGATATTTCAAGATCGTAGTGTTTGTACTCATTATAAAGAATTCTCAAGGCATCAGTTACAACCATATTGAGGTTGACCGGTTCCGTATAGGTCTGTGTTTGTCTTGAAAGGCCAAGAAGACTTGAGACAATATCCCTTGCCCTGTCGAGCTCCTTGTGTGCAAATTTAAGATCGTCTATCAATTCTTCATCTAAAGTGATCTTGTGGGCCATTTGAGCAAGGTCTTCTATTGTGGATTGTACCAGACTGGAAACACTTGTAAGAGGGTTGTTCAGCTCATGAGCTGTGCCTGCAACAAGCTGGCCGATTGCAGCAAGGCTTTCCGAACGTATTAACTGATCTTGAGTTTTTTCCTTTTCAATAAGGGCATCATTTAACTTGGCCGTCCTTTCCCGGACTATTTCTTCCAGATTTCGGTTAAGCTCATCAAGCCGCCTGTATGAATTAGCATTTTCGATTGCCAGAGCACTTTGGCTGGATAATGTTTCGAGCAAATCAAGATCTTCAGGAGAAAAAAGGTCTCCGGAAAGTTTTTCACCTAAAACAACAAATCCGCTTAACCTATCCTTGAAGATCATTGGGAGTACGACCTCAGCGCCCAGTCTATCCAGGTCCGAAAGGAGAGATTGCGCTTCAGCACCATTTTTTCGTCCTGCTATACGCTTTCTTATAATCGGCTGGTGATGTTCTTTCATAAAGTTAATAATAAAAGACTTGTCGAGACTGGAAATTGAGTATGTGGAATTTATATGTTTTTCTTTAGATGAATATTTTTTAAAACCTGTGCCGGAAATATCGCGCAAAAAAAGAATACAGTGTTCGACCTGCATTGCTTTAAAAACTGTCTGTATGAGAAGCTTTGCAATTTCATCAAAATCGAGAACGGATGCTATCATCCGGCTTACCTGTTTTATGGTTTTCTGGTAATCGTATTTTCCCTTGGAAAAGATATGGTCTATAACGGTTTGAACTTTTGTTTTCAGCGGCCCGAAAATAAAAGCAACAAAGAGAAATAACAGTATCGGAAAATAAAAGGAATCTGAAAAATTAAAGTTTTTAAACACCTTGTCTGCGATAATAATGAGAAAAGCATAAATGCAGGTAAGTAAAGCTGTAATCAAAGAATAAAGAAGACTTTTTTTGATCAAAGTACCCATATCGAGCAGATCGTGCTTGAAAAGCCCCACGGCAAAAATGATAAGCGGGATAAAACTCATATTGCCGGGCGGGTAAAATGAATAACCAAGAATCGGAAGGACATCCAGACCGTTTATAAGTCCCATGATTCCAAAGCCGGCAAATACATACTTAAGCTTGTTTTTCTGGGTGCTGCTTTTTTCACGTCGGATTGAGCTGTTGATTAAAACGAGAATATAGATGTTAGCAAACAGGCCTCCGGCTCCAAAAAGAGGATAAAGCATGCCTCCTCTTGCAAAGAACCCGAAAAAATGCTTTTGCATGGATTCTATATAAAGGGATGTGGGAATGAGGCATACAAGAAAAACTGAATAAGCATAAGCAAGGTAAACAAGCCATTTTCTATCCGGCGTTTTAAGATAGGTGTGGAAAAATTGAATAAATACCGGCATTGAAAAAACAATAAAAAGGTGATCTATACGGCTGACCAAAAGAGCTGCATTGGCCGATTTTGTATTAAACGCAAAAAGAATGTCAATGTTAAGAAACGAGCCGAATATACAGATGATTAAAAAGAGGATGTTGGCTTTAGTCCAGTGCCCCCTGACGATTGTCAGAACGACAAGCCCGAGAAAGCAACACAAAGTCAATAAAGGAGGAATACTGTATAGATTCATATTGCTGTTTCAAGCATTTCACGGGCATGGTCAAGCGTTGCCTGTGTAATTTCCACACCGCCAAGCATCCTTGCGATTTCTTTAAGGCGGTCTTTTTCGTTTAGGGGGTTAATGGATGTACTGGTTCTGCCGTCTGAAACTGATTTTGATATGCAAAAATGCTGGTTAGCAAATTTTGCAATCTGGGGAAGATGAGTGATGCAGATAACCTGATGGTGATCGGCAAGGGAAGAAAGCTTTTTCCCTACGACTTCAGCTACACTTCCCCCGATCCCTGCGTCCACTTCATCAAAAACAACGGTTTCGACAGAATCTGTCTCAGCCAGTATAGCTTTCATGGCAAGTACTACCCTTGAAAGTTCGCCTCCGGAGGCGATACTTGCCAAAGGCTTAAGCGCTTCTCCTATATTAGGGGCAATAAGGAAAGTTGCTCTATCAAGCCCTGTTTCAGTTAAGAGATTTCCATTTACTGTAAGGTAACTGTGTACTTTCTCTTCTGCAGGTGTATTTTTTAGCGAAATTTGAAACCGGGTTTTGGACATCTCAAGAGAGTCCAGCTCAGTCACAACCTTTTTGGCAAGGATTTTTGCTCGTTCTTTCCTTTTACCAGATAGCGTTTCAGCCAGTTGGACGAATTTTTTATGCAGCATTGAAAGTTCTTTTTTGGTATCAGCTATTGTGCCGGATATGTTTTCAATTCCGGAAAGCTCCTGTGAAATAGAATCAAGGTGTTCTAAGACAGCCTCTATGGATCCCCCATATTTACGTTTCAGCCTCTGAAGGATATCGATTCTTTCTTCAACGGCTTCGAGACGCTTTTCATCAATTTGTATGGTTTTAAGATATGTTCTTAAATTTTCAACCATATCTTCGAGATTAAATGTAACACCTGCCACACCTTCGGCTTTTAAAGTAAGCTGTGAATCTATACTGCCGGCCTTTTCAAGATTTTTTTTAACCTCAACAAGTCGTTCAACGATTGAGCCTTGAGCTGAGTATAGTTCTTCGATACTGCCGTTTACAGCTTGGTAAAGCGCTTCACTGTTTTTAAGGATGGTGAGTTCTTTCTCCAGGGCGCCATCTTCCCCCAAGGCAATTGAAGACTCTGTGATTTCCCTTTTCTGGAATTCAAGCAATTCAATACGTTCAGCCTGTTTTTCTTTTGTTGAAGTAAGATTGCGCAGTTTTTCTATTATAGGAAGTATTTCATGAAAGCATCGAAAGACCTCTTCCCGCAGGGATATCAGGCCACCGAACTGATCGAGAATTAAAAGATGCTGGTCTTCTTTTAGAAGCCCCTGGTGTGCATGCTGGCCTGAAATGCTTGCAAGATTTTCTGTAATTGCACTTAAAATCTGCATGGTAGATAATCGGCCGTTAATGTATATCCTGTTGTTGTCACTTCTGGATATGAGTCTTCTGATTAGAAGCCCTTCAGATGCATCGTAGCCATGTTGCTCCATGATATTAGCAACATCGCTTTTGGGGACAATTTGAAATAAAGCTTCAAGTTCCGCGACTTCAGTCCCTGTGCGAATGAGCGTTGCCTTTGCACGGCTGCCTAAAAGAAGATTAACCGCATTTAATATGATGGATTTGCCAGCGCCGGTTTCACCACTAAGTACAGTCAGGTCGCCTGGAAAGCTGATATTTAAATCATCGATTATGGCAAAATTTCGGATGGTAAGTTCTTGAAGCATATAACCCTACAACGACATTTATTGCTAAGCATAATACAGTTTTTTAAACCTGGTAAAATCGTAAAAAAGTCGAAATTACCACTGAGAACACAGAGTTCACAGAGATAACTATATAATAATACAAAAAAATACTCTGTGTTCTCTGCGAGTTCTGTGGTGAAAAATCTCTTTTTACGACGCCATCAATATTACATAGTGTTCAGTCTTTGTAAAGTTTCATTTCGGATAACCGGTAATTTCGCGGATACGTTCATAGAATGGTTTGAGGCGTTTATACATCTTTTTATATACGTCGTGGTAAAGTTGACTGTAAAGCTGATGCGTTTTTACATCAGGCTCAAAAACTTCCCCTACATGAGTCATTGCTTTAACAGCGGATTCAAAATCTTTGTGCAGGCCAAGTCCTACAGCCGCATCTATGGACGCTCCCAGCCCTGAAGTCTCATAAATATGCGGCCTGGCAGTCGGCAACCCAAAGATATCCGCCGTAAGCTGCATTGCACTTTTGCTTTGACTTCCGCCACCCGACACCTTGAGATTTGTTATAGGAATACCTGTTCGTTTTTCTATGCGCTCTTTTCCTTCCCTGAGAGCATAGGCAAGTCCTTCCAGAATCGACCTGTAAAGATGCGCACGAGTGTGAACATCACCGAAACCTATTATTGCTCCCTTAGCCTCAGGGCCAGGATTTTTTAGGCCCGGCGACCAGAAAGGCTGAAGCATAAGGCCCATAGAGCCCGGAGGAATCTTTTCCACGAGTTTCTCAAAAAGGTTTTCGACTTCCAACCCCTGCCTGGCAGCCTCACGCTGTTCCTGGTATCCGAATTCTTCTTTAAACCAGCTTACCATCCAGTAGCCGCGAAAAATCTGTACTTCGATGGCGTGATATTCAGGTACTGCAGAGGGATATGGGGGAAGCATAGGTATGGCTTCAATATATTTTTTACTGGTAACGTTAATTGTGGCTGTTGTACCGTAACTAAGGCAACCGATAGAAGGATCGAGACTCCCTGAGCCGATTACCTCGCATGCCTTGTCAGCCGCTGCTGCAATGAGCGGCAGCCCTGCCGGCAGGCCTGTTTCTGAAGCCGCCTTTTGGGTGATATTTCCAAGTGGCTGGCCGGGCGGTATTACTTTGGGCAGCATGCTTTGCTTAATAGGCAAAACTTCCCACTTCCAGTCACGTTTCGAAGCCCAGCGTAGCTTTTTATAGTCAAAAGGAATATAGCCCACCTGGCACCCGATGGAATCGACGAATTCTCCGGTGAGCCTGTATGTAAGATAACCTGAAAGGAGCAGGTATTTATACGTGTTTTGCCACAGATCCGGCTGGTATGTCTTTATCCAGTTTGCTTCGGCTTCTGCCTGGAAATAGGCGATAGTATCACTTAAACGGATAATCTTGAAAAGAAAGCCCCAGGGTCCTCCAAGGGGTCGCAGACCGTGCGTTTTACGCTGATCAAGCCAGATCATCGCCGGGCGAAGAGGCTTTCCGTTTTTGTCAACATTGATTACCGTAGCTCTTTGTGTTGTAAGTGCAACTCCGGCTATTCGCTCTTTATAATTTATTTCCTGATGCCACAGTCCCTGACAGGCCCGGCAAAGAGCCTGCCAGAAAACTTCCGGGTCCTGTTCCGCCCATCCGGGGTTGTCGGAATAATAGGGCGTAAAGGGAACAATCTCCTTTGCTACGATCCGGCCTTCAAGATCGAATATAAGAGCTTTCACGCTCTGTGTTCCATTATCAATGGCCAGCAACAGATCTTTATTGTTCATAGTTCACCTGTGGTAATTCGGTTTGTTCAATTTTTAAAACCATGTCATTCCAAGCTGCCGCTTCGCTGCGGTTTACAGTTTACAGTTCACGGTTCATGGTTAAAGGAATTCCGTCTGTTTTATTTTTCTCTTTTGCCTTCTGCCTCTGTGCCTTCTGCCTTTTTATTTTCTGTAGAATATTTTTTAAAAAGCGCTTTAAATTTTTTAACAGAGAAAACCCTAGATTCATCAGGACGTGCAGCATATTTAGGCGGAAGCGAATAGCAACGTTCCCATTGCTCAAGATACATTTTTATTTCTTTCCTCCAGCGTTTATTATTCCATGGTAAAGAATTTTTACAAAGCTTTCTAATTCGCTTAAGATACGCTTTTCCACCCTGTGGTGTCAACAATCCTATTCGCAGGCGCCTTAAAAGCAGATCGTCAAGGTGTTTGACCTGTTCATGTTTTGCAGTAAAGGGCAACTCCGCCCAGAGCGTGTGTGTACCGGGAATATACGAAAGATCTTCGGGTGCGGCCCTGCGAACCAGCTCATCTGCATTTTTACCGTATCGACCGTAAAGGCGATGCCAGTAGTGTAAGGGCAGGCCATAATCCATTTCAGGGTGGTCCGGCACCCTGAAAAATTCAGGGGCGTGCGGCCCATTAATTTTACCGTTGCCAAGAAAAGGTTTTACGGCCTTTAAAGCTTCCAGTGCTGACCGCCTAAATGTTGTTAGTTTTCCACCTGTTATTGTGACAAGGCCCTTATCTTTCCAGACAATATGTTCACGGGACTCTTCAGATGGTGAAAGATTGCCCTCGCTGAGAATTGGGCGGATACCAGCAAATGTTGAAATGCAATCCTTTAATGAAATATCGACTGAAGGAAACATGGCAGTAAAAGCATCCATAAGGTAGTCAATTTCTTCTTCGCTGATAAAGGGCTCTTTTGAAAGGTCCTCATAATGATCAACATCGGTAGTGCCAAGGAGTATGGCATCTTCCCAGGGAACAACAAAGACTGGTCTGTTATCCGCAGGATGGACAAAACTCACTGCATGCGATAGATGCAAAAGGCTGCCTGGAAACAGAAGATGGCTTCCCCGTAGAGGGCGCAGGTGAAGTTTTGATTTAGGTGACGGATGAAGCTCCTCAGCCCATGATCCTGTGGCGTTAATAACTGCCGGTGTTGACAGGTTTTTCACATTGAGCGTTTCTGTATCTCTTGCGGTGATACCCACAACTTCTCCCTTACCGTTGCGGTTTATTTTGATTGCGCTGGTGTAATTTACAGCACTGCCACCTGATTCGACGGCCTCATTTATAAGACGCAGAACAAGACGAGCGTCATCAACCTGTGCGTCATGAAAAAGAAATCCTCCTAAAAGCCCTTCCTGCTTAATCTGAGGGATTAGAGAAGAGAATTCGGCTGCTTCATAATATTTATGCTGTCTTTCAAGGGCGATCATATCATATATAGAAAGACCTAAACTCAGCGTTTTTTTTCCCGGCCGTTGTTTATCATAAACGGGCATTAAAAATCCGAGGGATTCCACCAGCCCTGGTGCATGTTCGAGCAAATATTCACGTTCATTGACGGAGGCTCTTGTCAGCAAAAACCGTTTTTCCTTAAGATAGCGCAAACCGCCATGGATTAATTTGGAAGACCGGCTGGAAGTTCCCCACGCAAAATCTTTTCTCTCTAAAAGAAGCACATCCAACCCCATTTTGACTGCTTCCCTAAAGACTCCTGCCCCGGTTATTCCACCGCCGATAATGATAAGACCCCAGTTTTTCTTTATGTCTTCAAGTTTCATGTTTTTTCCTTGATGGTTTTGTAAGCGTTCACAGAACGCTGAAATTATAAAATAGAAATTGAAAATTTGGTCTTCATGCTTTGTAATCGTTCACAGTTCACGGTTGTGCCTGGGTCCTGCCCTGCGTCTTGTCAAGGCGTAGCTGGGAAGCGCAGCCTGAAGCCAAAAGCGAAGCCTGGGTTATCTCTTACGAATTTCTACTTTCCAATTTCAAGTTTCAAGCCGTGAACGGCTTTTATGTTTTTGACTTCATTCCAGATTATAATGCTCTTTTCCATGGTTTTCCGGACTGTTTCTTCAACGTCTTTGCCGTTCTGATGAATTGCGCCTATAAGGTCAACGTAATATTTTCGGGACGTCTTACGTGCTTTTTCAAGGCTGAAATAATGAAACCCCATAGCCTTGAAGACAGATGTAAAATCATTTAAAATCAGGGTATATATCGGGTTGCAGGAGTGCTCGGACATAAGAAGCTGCAATTTCCAGTCATAAGTTGCGAAAGAATTTGCTTCGTCATCAAGGTTGTCCGCCAGAGCTAAATATTTCAAAAGCACTTCAGCCGATTTTTCAACAGACAGCCGGGCAATAATCGGAAGCAGGGTGCATCTTACTTCAAGGAGATGGGTTATAAATCCATTGGGTAAAAAATCGCTATACTTTGCCATGGTTGCAAGCAGCCTCAAACCGCCATTTTTCCAGTAATCATTGATTACGGTCGGTTTTCCGTGCCGTATTTTTATCCATCCTTCACCGGAGAGGCGCTGTAAGGTTTCCCGTAATGTCGGTCTTGTCACACCAATTTGCACGGCAAGGTCTCTTTCATTAGGCAGAACAGTTCCCGGTGGGTATTTTCCGTTGAAAATAGATGTCAGTAATTCGTGCTCAACGTATTGTGCCGGGCGAATGAGCGAATTCGTTTTATTTTTCACGTTTTTCCTTTCTTTTTTCTTTAAAAGCTGGTAAGAGGTCATACCAGTTAAATGGCGAGTTGTCAAGATTAATTGGTAACTTTTCAAATAGCTTGCAAATTAAATTATATAAGCATATCGCAACTACTCAGGTTCAAGGGTTCACGGTTCAAAGGAGCCTGCCGTTAGCGGGCAGGGATCTATGCAATCAACCATGAACCTAACAACCTGAGCAGTTACAGCATATCTTAAAATTTGTCTTGGCAAGACAGGAAGTCTTGATTAAAATTCAATTTGTTATAGATTCATCATAAACACAGGAGAGAAAAATGCGTAATGTTAAAAGTTTTTATCCGGACTGGGCAAATTTGTCTCCGGAGCCTGGAACATACAGATCCATATTTAAATGGGGAGATCCGGAGGAATTCAAGCATCCGAATCAAAGGCTTTATGAAATGATAAAAGAGAAATTTCAAATGACCGATTCGGATTTTTATGAAAAGAAAAGCCAGGGAAAAGAAAAAGTCAATATAGATAAGCCGGTTAAGCTCTCCGTTGAGCATATAAATATGTTTACAAGTTTTGTCGGAAAAGAAAATGTATCCTCTGATGATTATTCCCGTGTAAAATATGGAAGCGGAAAAACAACTGAAGAAGCCATGAGCCTGAGAAGCGGAATCTGCCAGGACGTTGCGGATCTTGTGATGCACCCCCGCAGCAGGGAGGATGTGCAAAAGATTGTGAAATACTGTGACAGGCAGCAGATCCCGGTTTATGTCTACGGCGGTGGCTCCAGTGTAAATTTTGGATTCAAACCGGTTAAAGGCGGCGTTATGCTGGTAATGAATACGCATATGAACCGCGTTCTTAAGTTTAATGAAACGAACCAGACGATTACCGTTGAACCTGGTATGATGGGACCTGATTATGAAAAGACACTCAATAATGCGCCGAATCTTTTTAATGCGAAAAGAAAATATACAGGCGGTCATTTTCCCCAGTCCTTTGAATACTCTTCTGTCGGAGGCTGGATAGTAACCCTTGGTTCAGGACAGGAGTCTTCATATTACGGGGACATGTATGACATTGTGCTGAGCCAGGAATATGTGACACCAGCAGGAACGCTAAAAACTCTTGACTATCCGGGAACCGCCACAGGACCAAAAGTAAATGACATCATGAAAGGGAGTGAGGGATCATACGGTATCCTTGTAAGTGCAACCTGTAAAATCTTCAGATACATGCCTGAGAACAGGCAAAGGTTTGGTTTTATATTTCCATCCTGGGAGAAAGCAGTCAATGCTGCACGGGAAATTTCCCAGGCAGAGTGTGGTATGCCGGCAGTTTTCAGGATTTCAGATCCTGAAGAGACGGATGTTGCTTTGAAGCTTTATGGTGTAGAAGGGACTGTTATCGATAAAGTTATGAGTTTTCGTGGTTTCAAATCCGGCAGGCGCTGTCTTTTTATGGGGCTTGCCCAGGGTGAAAAAGGATTTACAGGGAACCTGAAGAAAAAAGTTAGGGAAATCTGCAAAAGCAATGGTGCCATGTATATCACAGGATACCCTGCAAAAAAATGGGAACACGGAAGATACACGGATCCTTATATGAGAGAGGATCTGAATGATTTCGGCATTATGATAGATACTCTGGAATCGGCCGTGACATGGGATAACCTTCACAATTTGTATCAGGGCGTAAGGGCTTTTATTAAGGAACGTCCCAATACGATATGTATGACCCACGGGTCCCATTTTTACCCCCAGGGGACGAATCTTTATTTCATATTCATCGCAAAAATGGATGATCTCAAAGAATATAAAGAATTTCATAAAGGTATTATCCAACAGATAATAAAGCATGGCGGATCATTAAGCCATCACCACGGAGTAGGCAGGATGTTTGCTCCATGGATGGAAGATCATCTCGGAAAGGTCCAGATGGATGTTTTGCGCTGCCTTAAAAAACACTTTGATCCCAATAATATAATGAATCCAGGCGGGACTCTAGGCCTGGACATATAAAAAATGTCGGGTTCTATGCAAAATTGTACAAAAGAAAAAAAGGAAGTGGGCTTGGAGCGCTGGAAAAACCGGAAACAGTCGAATTTACCAAAGAGGACACTGAGCTCACAGAGATAACTAATTAATAAAACTAGATATTCCCTGTGTTCTCTGCAAACTCAGTGGTGATAAAAGACTTTTTGCCAGCCTAACAATTTTGACATTTTAGCGTTTTGTCGTTATAGTCAATTTATTCCTTTCAAAAAGCGAGAGAAAAACACACAATGCATGATATCAACTATTCCCACCAGCACGAACTGATTGAACACGACTTTTTGGGCTGCTGTAAAAACTGCCGGGCCAGCCTTGAAATAATAAAACCGCATATCATGGCATTTGCCGGAAATATTAAAGGTTATAACAAAAAGATGCTTGAGGCTCTCAGGCCTGAAGAACTTTATCGATTATATCAACTTCTGGATGATCTCGCCCATATGGAGGCCGGGGGCAACCTTGCAGGCCTTATCCTGGAAGAACCTGACATACGGGGGGAGCTGCCTTTGATTCGCTCTTATTATTCAACGTTTTTTGATATTCATGAGATTCAACTGGCAAAAAACCTGCTTAAATCACAATCACCGTGGGAAACGTTAAAATCTTTTCCCCTTTATCCTCGATATGAGGCCCTTGTAAGAAACCAGATCGAGGCCATGCATATTGAAGCAGACAGCACACTGGTATTTATCGGGTGCGGCCCTGTGCCCATAAGCCTGATTCTCATGAACCGTCTCTATGGACTTCGATCTGTTGGGCTGGACATTTCCGGCAAAACCGTTGAATTGTCGAAAAGAGTGATTAAGTGTCTTGGATTGGAAAAGAAGATAAAAATCATCCGTGGAGATAACTCTAATCTTAAAGAAATCGATTGGGATATGGTACTGGTTTCGGCCCTTGCAGAACCCAAAGCAAGGATTTTCAAAAGCCTTAGAGAAGTTTTGAAAGAGCGTAAAAATCATGTTCCAGTAGTTTTCCGTACTTATACCGGAATGCGCGCTGTCCTGTATGAACCGGTTCAGCCTGACGATATAAAAGGGTTTAAAATTATCAGTCAGGTTCTTCCTACAGGGCGTGTTAATAATACGATCGTTTTTGCAGAGCTTCTATGAGAGACCTTTGCAAAACAACACTTTTCGAAGGTCTCTAAGAATGAAGAAAATTTCATTAGACAAAATTAAAAATGAATTTCTCGATATATATGCTGCCATACGCGATCTGGCAGATGATACAATTCTCTCCGGTCATGATTCTATGTTCCGCTCCCATTTTGAAAGACTAAACAACCTGGCCGCAATGGATGTTGACGATGGTACAGCGGAAGAAATATTTCGTGATCCGGGACTTCAGCATGTCATAAAACATATCTCCCATCTGAAAAGAATCAACGGGCTTAGAATGGAAATTAAGTTTGCTCGGTCGATTATATCAGTCTCGAATCCGTGGGCTTTGTTGGAAAGCTTTGTTTATTATCCTAATTATATGAAGCTGGCGCGAATGGAATATGAAGGTGGTAATCTCAGGCAGGGAAACCGAGTTGTGTTTTTGGGAAGCGGTCCCCTACCCCTGAGCCTTATATGTCTTTACAAACAATATGGCATTGAAGGTATCGGTATTGAACAGGTACCGGAATATATCGAACTTTCTAAAAACCTGATTCAAAAGCTTGGATTAACCGGGCATATTCGTATCATACAGGGAAACCACTTTTCTTTGCCTCTTAAGGATGATTGCCGGCTTATCATGGTGGCAGCAGATGCTTTACCTAAAAATGAAATCTTTTCCCATCTTGCAAAGGTACTGCCGGATGGAACAATACTTTCTTACCGGATCTATGAAAAAGATTTAAGACGTCTCCTGGATAGTCAGTCTGTTTTTGAGCTTCCCCCTGAATTTAAGGAATACACACGCATCCGTCCTGAACCACCGGTGAATAATACTTCGGTTTTTATTGTTGTGGATTCTGCAAGGTAAGACAAATTTGATGGCGTCGTAGAAAGTTCTATCTACTGCGTTGCAGCGGTTTTTTAGAAACTCGGATCAGACTTGAATGCGTTCATCAACAGTACAAAAACATAAAAGCCAAATTTCTAATTTCAGCGTTCTGTGAACGCTTACTATATGATTTTACTCATTTTCCCATTAATTCTGCGTTTAACATTATCCTTCAGTCGTTTTGATTTCAAATTGATAACTGTATAGCCATATTTTAGATTCTTTTCAACAATATCCGGATAATTTTTAAAACTTGTTCTGATTTTCCGGCCGTTGGATGTAACCTTCCTGAGCATGTTAATCTCTTTTCCGATTACTTTGTTCTGTTTTTTCCTTACAGCATCAAGAAAGGCTTTTCTGGTGTTTTTACACTGAGCATAACTTAAAACTTTACCTAAACAGACCAGGGTATGACCATCACTTCCACCGGTAATTGCTTTATTAAGATTAAAACCAAGCAGAGCGCATTTCAAGTTCCATTTTTTAAGATTGCCTGAATTGATCACCTCAACACCGTCAATTATTTTAAACAATCGGTCCAGTCGCTCTTTCGGAAAATAAGAGTTGTAAATTCCGGTAAAAACCGGAGAATAAGGGTGAGGGAAAACAGTAACCGTCTTAAATGCTCTGGCGCGTTTTATTATTTCTTCCATCTCCAGAGAAGTTGAGCTCATAACAGTATCTCCGAGGAATGGTTTCACATCGTTTTTAAAAAAGCGTTTCAAGCTTTTAATATCATAAAAGTATACAAGGATATGGGTCCCTTCTTTTGATGTTATTTCAATACCTGGAATGCTCAGGATATCTTTATATGAATCGATTTCAACAGCCCCTTTGATTTCATTATGGTCTGTGATGGCGACTCCTATGCCAAGTTTTCCGGCCTGTTTAGCGATTTCTTCAATTGAGTTGTTTCCATCTGAATAATGCGTGTGAAAATGAAGATCTACAACAGTATATTGCCTGGTTAGCTCAGGAAGATTTGGTTTCGCAAATTGAATTCTATTCGTAGTG
>Ga0255437_1008_pt1 | contig 19763 bp, 19 predicted proteins | sample ANMaggSeSYBR02I4_FD_182644 | JGI IMG/M metagenome (GOLD analysis project Ga0255437, IMG submission 182644) | Sediment cell enrichment communities from methane seep in Santa Monica Basin, California, United Staets - ANME aggregate JGI... | ecosystem: Environmental > Aquatic > Marine > Cold seeps >... | reverse complement strand
ATACCGATTCATTTTTTATCATCACAAGCGGATATTCGACGTTTTCATAGGTGGTAAGCACCTGAAAAAGATTGAATGCCTGAAAGATAAACCCAAGGGTAGAGCCTCTGAACGCTGCGCGCTGCCTGCGATCAAAAGCATCCACCTGCTCTTTGCCAACAAACACCTTTCCCTTTGTCGGCTTGTCCAGACATCCGATGAGGTTCAACATGGTGGTTTTTCCGCTTCCTGAAGGTCCTACAAAAGTAACAAAGGATGCCTCATCAATGGAAAGGTTTACATCCTGCAAGGCTTTTACTTGCACCTCACCTGTTTGGTAAATTTTTGAAACATTATCAATCTGAACCAAAGCCATAATTTTCTCCTTTTTTAAAACAGATTGAACTAATATTGATGAACTCGTAGAAAGTCTGATTTCTCCTCCCATTATTCACCCCCACCCTAAAAATCAAGAAAGAACCCCTCAATTTAGCTTGAGAACTCTTTTAACAGCATCATCAACAGAGCCTTTAAACTCAAAATGAGTTTTGCCCTTATTTCTCAGCGCATCAATCATTTTCGAGCCAAAGGACCCTGCAACTATGATGTCTATCCCCCTTTGAACAAGGAAATTTGCCGCTAAAGGCCCAGCTCCACGACTTGCATCCTTGTAAGGGTTATCAATAAGCTCAATCAATTCACCTTTGTTATTAAAAATATGATAATAAGAGCATTTAGCAGCTATATTGCTTACAGATGCTTTTGCAGATTTACTACTGGCCGCAACCGCAATTTTCATATTTTCCAACTCGTCAGCATTGACCATGACTGGACAAATAAGTAAGATTGCAAGGCTTATTAAAATCATTCTTTTCATTTTAAATTCCTCCTATTTTAGTATCACAAATAAAAAGGGGGGACAAGTGCCCCCCTTTTGATCATTTTCATTTTAGTTTTTACCAGCAACGGCCTTGGTTATACTGCCTGCTTCCCATTCTTTTGCCATGAAAACTCCGGCCCATCTGGCCGAATTCGGGGTTGATCTTATTCATTCTAATACGGTGTTGGGTTCTTTTTTGGTCTAACTGGCCTTTTAAACCGGACAATTCCTTTTGTAAAGCTCCCGCCTTTTTAGGATCAGGATTTTTTTTGGCAAGTTCGCTGTTTAATTCAAGACGCTTTTGATAAATATTTTGTCTTAGATCCCGAGTAGCTTTAGAAAAGGCATTCCGCTCTTCATTTAGCTTTGCAATTTCCTCTTCACTCAAATTGCCCATGAATCCAGAATTTCCATACCCTCTTCCGTACCCGGAACCGTCACATCCATACTGGCCGCTTTGGGCATAACGACCGTTTCCCTTACTCTTGCCGGCAAATGCTGTTGCACCTATTCCCATTATTGCAACCAGCGTCAGAACGATAAGCGTTTTACTTAAATTTTTAATTTTCATTTTCTGTCTCCTTTCTGTTTAAATGCTGTTTTAAATTTCCTTATATACTCTTTTAATCGCGATTTGGAACACTACTTGAGCAAATTGTATGCCAAAAATAAACAAAAAAGATTTGGTGGCCTGTAACCTGCTTGAATTATAATATTTAATTATTGTTGAAATTATTTATTAGGGTTGAACAATAAATTTATCTTGATTTGAAAAACACAATGGTGGATACTATGTATCCAGGTGAGGTGGTTATTTATGGAAAGACGGGTAAAAAGTATACACTTGGTTTCAGGTTAAAGAATTTGCTTTAGAGATTAGCATGATAAAAAAAACAAAAAAGAAAAGATTTTGGGCAGGCATTCCTCCCTGGATATTTATTGGATCGGTTGTTGTGCTGTTTCCGATATTTGTTTTTATGATAATGGAAAACCTGGACCGTCAGAAGGAAAACACTGTTCGTCTCCTCTTGGAGAAAGGAACTGCCCTGATAAGGTCTTTTGAAGCAGGCACACGAACGGGAATGATGGGCAGAATGCGAAGCGGTTTTAAATTGCAAAAGCTTCTTACTGAGACCGCCCAACTGCCCGATATTGTTCATCTGCTTGTTGTAGATACAAACGGAGTCATCCTTGCCCACAGTGATCTTTCTCAAATTGGTGAAAAATACGGAAATGATTTAGATCTCGAAAAAATATCCGGCACTTCATCGGAACAATGGCGTTTTAAATCATATCCTGATGGAAAGAATATTTTTGAAGTCTTCAGAAGGTTCTCGCCTAGCGGTGGCCCCATGGGAAAACAACATGGGCGTATACTATTTGATTGCGATGTAGCGCAACAGGCAAACAGAATACAAGGCTCTCCCTTGTTGCCTAAGGTTATTTTTGTAGGGCTGGACATGGAAACCATTGAAGCGGCCCAAAACGCAGACGCAAGACATACTGTAGTTATGGGCATTATCCTGCTTTTAATCGGATTTGCCGGTATCATTTTTCTTTTTTTGACTCACAGCTATCGCACTGCAAAAGCCTCTCTTTCCAGGGTAAAGGCATTTTCAGACAACCTTGTGGAGAATGTTCCCATTGGTCTTATTGCCATTGACGATAATCAGAATATTGTATCTTTCAATAACGTGGCAGAGGCCGTCCTTGGAATTTCTATTCAAAAAGCAATACAAAAGAAGGCTAAAGAAATACTTCCAATAGAACTTTTGAATCAGTTAGAAAACCCGGATATTAAAAAGGGTGTTGTAGAAGAAGAGATAGATTGTCTGACTCAAGACGGCAGGAGCATTCCACTACAGGTCAGCGCTACATTGCTGCACGATGAAGACCAGACTTTTTTAGGACATGTTCTCCTTTTTAAAGACCTAAGCGAAGTACAAGCTTTAAGAAGAGAGATTGCAAGAAACCAACGCCTTGCATCCATAGGAAGGCTTGCGGCCGGAGTCGCCCATGAAATACGAAATCCTTTAAGTTCGATAAAAGGATTTGCCACTTACTTTAAGGAAAGATATCGGGAAAATAAAGATGATCAACAAACTGCCGACATCATGATCCAGGAAGTTGAAAGATTAAACAGGGTTGTCGGCCAGCTTTTGGAATTTGCAAGGCCTATCACTATCTCAAAGAAGGCTACCTCTGTTGATAGTGTTATTAAAGATTCGCTCAGGCTTATAGAAAGGCAGTCTACTAAAAAAAATATAAAGACCGAAACCACCTTTTCATCTGTTGTGAAAAAAATTCAAGTCGATAGGGACAGGATCAACCAGGTCCTGTTGAACCTTTATTTAAATGGAATTGAGTCTATGCAGGATGGAGGGACCCTAAATGTTGCACTTTCCATGAACAAAGAAAGAAAATGGGTAATAATCAAAATTACAGACAACGGCACAGGTATCAGAAAGGAAGATATAGCCCATATTTTTGATCCTTATTTTACTACAAAACCATCCGGTACAGGCCTTGGTCTGGCAATAGTACATAATATAATAGACGCCCACGATGGGAAGATGGAAGTTGAAAGCAGCTCGGGAAAGGGCACAACTGTAACCTTATTTCTGCCAATTTCTAATAGAGATGAAAACTGATGAATAATAAAAGTGAAATACTCGTTGTTGATGACGACAGTGCTCATCGCACCATGCTGAAGACCCTTTTAAGTGGGTGGCATTACGATATTATTGAGGCGGATGACGGATCAACGGCCATAGAAAAGGTCAGGGAACGCCCCTTTGACCTGGTTTTGATGGATGTCCGCATGTTAAAGGTTTCAGGTCTTGAGGCTTTAGATGAAATAAAAGCTTTTAATCCTGCCATCCCTGTAATTATTATGACAGCATATTCATCTCTCGAAACAGCCGTTGACGCTATAAAGAAAGGAGCCTACGATTATCTCACAAAGCCGCTGGATTTTGACAAGCTGAAGATAACTATTAAAAGAGCCATGGAACATATCCGGCTAAAAGAGGAGAACCGTATTCTAAAAGAGAGTCTCGGAAAGCATTTTGACCGACAGAATATCATAGGACAAAGCCCTGCTATGATTAAGCTCCTGGAAACAGTTGCACAGGTCGCTGCATCAGAAGCAACGGTTCTGATAAACGGTGAATCCGGGACAGGCAAGGAACTAATCGCAGGGGCTATCCATTTTAACAGCCCCAGAAAAGACGGCCCTTTTGTTAAAATTAACTGTGCAGCCATCACGGAAACCCTCCTTGAATCGGAGCTTTTCGGGCATGAAAAAGGAGCCTTCACAGGAGCTGATAAAAGAAAGGATGGACGGTTTGTTCAGGCCCATAAAGGAAGCCTGTTCCTAGATGAAGTCAGCGAAATGACCCTGGCCATGCAGGTAAAACTTTTGCGAGTTTTACAGGAAAGGGAAATAACCCGTGTAGGAGGAGAGAGCGCTGTTAAAGTGGACGCCCGCGTCATCGGGGCAACAAACCGTAATCTAATGAATATGATAAAAGAAGGTTCATTTCGTGAAGATCTCTTCTATCGCCTGAACGTCATCAGCCTTGATATTCCCCCCTTAAGGAAAAGAAGAGATGATATTGTTCTTCTTGTCCAGCATTTTCTTCAAGATTTTGCAGCAAAAAACCGAAAACAAATAAAGGGGTTTACGCCCAAAGCGATTGACCGCCTGATACGATATGACTGGCCTGGAAATGTACGAGAACTTATGAATGCAGTTGAAAGGGCGGTTGTCCTTGCCAGGACAGAACACATTGATGATGAAGATCTTGCAATTATTCAAACACCTTTGGGCCAGACTGCCGAAAGCACGCCGATTTTAGGCGATATCAATTATAACATAACTCTTGAAGATATGGAAAGAACGGCAGTTATAAAAACGCTTAAAACCTCAGATGGAAACAAAAGTGAAGCAGCTAGGCGACTGGGAATAACAAGAAAAACACTGCATAAAAAACTTAAAAAATATGGCATAATGCCTTAAATCTACTTATCCTTCTTGTCGCTTTCGCTTTTTTGCCTGGGATTTTCCTTTGATTCCTTTGATCTTTTTACGGTTTCTTCCACAGTACTGTAAATATCTTTAAATGTTTCACTGAACCCGGTTGGTGAAACCCTTCCACCTTCAATAAATTTAACAACGATTTCTTTTGCTGCCCTTAAAACCTGTTCATCAATTGATGTCATTTCAGATACCTTTTTTATTGCTGTTTTTTGTTTTATGCTTCTCACATATGTTTATTTAAGGCAAAGGGTTTTGTGTGTCAAAGAAAAAAATTATTCAGAAATAATGGGTGGTTGGAAATTAAAAAATATAAATTGTAAATTTGGCTTTCATGCTTTTTTATTGTTGATGAACGCATTTGATTTAAAGCCGAGTTTTATTTCTCCCGAATTTCTAATTTCAAGTTTCAAACCGTGAACGGCTACATTTTATCTATATAATTATATCGGCATTTAATCGAAAAACTATAGCAGAAAAATGCTAAGCTCATAAAAATTTAGTTTTGTTCCCTATGTAAGCAGTTTTGCAATTCACAATATATTTACAAATCACCATGTTACTCTGTTTTCAGAATAGAGGAGAACAGATTTAATTAATTGCTCTTGACTAATAAAATCAGGCATATATATTAGGTAGCCGTTAATGGCTTGAAACTTGAAACTTGAAATTGGAAAGTATAAGTTCGGGAGAAATGATAAAAAATGGTATTATCTGGAGCATCATCGGGTGATAAAAAAATCAAATATAATATTAAAGAACCTGAAACTGTTAATGCCGATATCCTTGAACCCATAGAATATAAATCTCATCGGAATATAAACATCGTTATAAAGCAGCCGGAATTTACATCGTTGTGCCCCATGACCGGGCTACCTGACTTTGGATGTATAACAGTAAAGTACCGGCCAGGGAAAAAAATTATTGAATTAAAATCTTTAAAATTTTATCTGCTGCAGTACAGAAACGTTGGAATATTCTATGAACATGCGGTTAATCAGGTTCTGGATGACCTTGTCGAAAAACTCGACCCAAAATGGATGGAGGTAACCGGAGATTTTACATCAAGAGGTGGAATAACAACCCAAACAAGCGTGGAGTTTACAGGGAAAAAATGATATTTTGCAGTACAAATAAATTTATTACCAGGTTTCGCTATGAGTATATTCTTATATTTTCACTAATTTGGCTTTTCCTGTTTGCAGGATGTTCATCTCTTTACTCTAAAAATAAAAAATTAGGTGATTTAACAATTAAAAACAGCGATCTGGCAAAAAAGATAGGTATTGCTATTTTTGAGAACAAAACTTCTTTTAAAGACAGAAGCTATGAAAAAGTCTTTGAGGAATATTTAATAGAATCGATAACCGATTCATGTTCTGATATCCTTTTGGTAAAGCCTGGTGACGCCGGATATCCAGATTTCCTGGTCAAGCTGCCCAGGAATGAGACCGGAAGCATCGACAACCTTAGCCTCGCACAACTCGGAAGACAAACCGGTATGAATGCCATTGTGACCGGCGAAATCGTAGGTATTACCGGAAAAGAAGAAAAACGTGGGATTATATTTTTTAAAGATTTACGCCAGTTTATTTACTTTCAGGTTAAAATTGAAGTTTATGATACAGGAACAAGCGTAAAACTCGTCGATGAAAGATATAGAGAGGAAATAGAAATTGATGAACTTGAACTGGAGCTTTTCAAAAAGAAAGAAGTCGTAAGCATGCCTGAAGTAGATGATGTGTTTTTGAAAATTTCTGAGGATGTAGGTGAAAAGATTTGCAACGCTGTTAATACACCTCCCTGGCAAGGATACATTACCTCAGTCACTGAAAACAATATTATTATATCATCAGGTAAAAAAGTTGGACTTGTGCCGGGAGCTGTGCTTGAAATTTTTACTGCAGGTGAAATAATCGAGGGAGTTGACGGGCATCGATTCTGTATGCCTGGGCGTAAAACAGGAGAAGTAAAGCTGACCACGGTTTATGCCGATAGCTGTGAAGCTGTTTTTTATACCGGCAGCGATATCATGGAAGGATGCAGTGTTAAAACTAATAAATGAGTAACATTTTAGTACTTTAAAAAGCTGCATTCAGACAATTTTACACCTTTAAATGTCTGAATTTCATCCGGTTACCTTGTAAATTATTATCGGCTCTTCAAGCCCCTTAATGGTTGCAGGCGGCAGTGCCAGCGCCCCTATTTTGTCTGGAAGCTTCGAGCTTGAAAGTTTTTCAAAAGTACTTTCGCTTATCAGAATTTCTCCTTTCCCTGCCAGATTTTCCAGCCTTGCCGCAACATTTACAGCCATTCCAATGGAAGTAAATTCCTTTTTCCTCAAAGACCCAAGGATTCCAGAAAAGACACTTCCTGTTGATATTCCTATTCCGATATCGAGTCTTAGCCCATTTTTATGTTGCAGCTCAGCATTAATCTGTTTAGCCTTTTTTTGCATTGCAAGGGCCGACCTTACAGCATTTGTTGTATCACTGTGGTTTCCGTCAGGCGAGCTGAATACTACCATAATGCTGTCACCAATATGTTTATCCACTATTCCGTTGAACTTATAAGCAATCTCACCCAAAGGTATAAAAAACTGATTATTTAAAAAGGCTGCGATGACTTCCGGTGAAGCATCCTGTGACATGCGGGTAAATCCTCTGATATCACAAAACAGAATTGATACTTCATGGAATCTGGATTCTAAGAATCCTGAAGATTTTTCCATTTCCCTGTAAACCTGTTCCGGCACGAACTGCCTGAGGTGTTTTCGTACAGAGATTTCACGAATTTTGGCTCTGAGTTCTATATTGTCAAAAGGTTTCGTTAAAAAGCCGTCTATTCCTTCATTTGTGGCATGGATCGCTGCTTCCATGGTAGCGTAGCCAGTGAGGATGATCCTTGTTATTTCAGGATTTATTGAACCGATGATAGTCAGGGTTTCGAGGCCGTTCAATCCCGGCATTTTATAGTCTGAAATCACGGTTGCTATACTGGAAATGTTATTTTTTAAAAACTCTATGCCCTGTTCTCCGTTCTCGACAGCATAGGTTGGATATGTTTCTTTTTTAAGCGCGCGAACCAGCGAACGACGCACACCCTCTTCATCGTCAATAAATAGCAATCCGTTCATTAAATGCTCCATTCAGGTGAGACAGTTTCAAAATGTTCAATTTCGAAGTCTGCGCTTATCTGTTCAAGATCAAGGAAGGCGAAAATTTTAACCACAGGAATACATGTAGTATTTCGAGGATTAAAATTTGAGCCTAACGCAGATATTGGGCAAAAAGAGACGTTTTGAAATTGTCTCAGGTTTTATGTTTTGTATCTGGCGCCATTCTTGTCCATATTCAGACAGTTGTCAAGTTTTCATCTTTGCATCACCTTATTTCTGTATGATCTTATAAGTTGCAACGCCTGTTCTTCAGACGAAATATGCTTGATAGATTCCCGGAAACCGCTGCTAAAACTCATTCCCTTGACAAACCAGCCAAGACGGCTGCGCATCATAAAACATGCCTGCTTTTCGCCAAGATATTCTACAGAATCTTTCAGGTATTTGATCATTATATTGAAGCGGCAGAACAGATCCATTTGAGGCACTTCTTCGCCTCTCAAAAGAGCAAGTACCTGAGAGAAAATTAATGGATTTCCGATTGCCGCTCTTCCTATCATCACTGCATCGCAGCCTGTTTCACCCAACATTCGTATAGCATCTTCAGGATTTACAATGTCTCCATTTCCTATAACAGGGATGGAAACCTTTTTTTTAACCGCAGAAATAATTGACCAGTCCGCCAGGCCTCTAAACCCCTGGGAAGCTGTGCGTGGATGTACCACGATACCGTCTATGCCACACGCCTGCGCAATCTCAGATATTTTAATTGCCTGGCTGCCTGATTTATCCCATCCGGTTCTTATCTTTATTGTCAGGGGAATTTTCACGGTTTTCCGAACCGCTTGGAGCAATTTTTCTGCCTTCTCCAAAGTTCTCATAAGAGCGACACCTGCCCCTGTTTTGACAACTTTTTTAACTGAGCAGCCAAAATTGATGTCGAGAATATCCGCGCCTTGGTTTTCAACAATTTTAGCAGCTTCTGCCATTATTAGTGGATCTGAGCCGAATATTTGTATTGAGAGGGGTTTTTCTCTAAAATGACTGTCGAGCATTTTTTCAGTCTTAATCGATTTATAAACAAGTCCGTTTGCGCTTATCATTTCCGAGCATACCAGCCCGCAGCCCGCATCTTTTGCAATCATCCGAAAAGGAAGATTGGTAATGCCTGCCAGAGGTGCCAAAATTACCGGATTATCAAGTATAATTTTGCCGATTTTTACTTTCTTCATATTTTTACCACGGAGTTGCACTGAAATTTCACAGATATTAAAAATTAAAATTCAGTGTCTCTCCGTAAAACTTAAGCTTCCCGACTTCCCGGTTTCCCGGCCTTCAAGCTTCCCAGCTTCCTTGCCTCCAAGCCTTTTAGCTTCCCAGCATCCTTGCCTCCAGGCCTCCTAGCTTTTCTAGCCGGATTGGCATAACAAAAAAGGCAGCTGTGATAGCAGGGATGCAGATTATATGATCCGATATCAACAGAAACTTTACACCCGCACCCGCTTTTAATCCGCTGACCGGAGTCTTTTCTCATGGAAAGTCTGCCGCCGAATATTTCTACCAGGAGATCATTCGGTATGCACGAGCTCTTTGTAATCCAACAATTCCGAGGGAGAGCGTCAATTACTTCTTTTTCACAACATGTTTGAAGACTTATTTTTTTTTCAGATAAAGTTTTTGCCATTTTTAGCACAATTTCTTTTTTCTTTTCAAGAGGTGGATCTGTAAAAGAAAAATCAGGCATTTGTGCTGTTCTTTTTTTAATCTTCGGGTAGTGATCCATAAAGCTTGTAATGCATCGTTTGATACCACAATTTGATGCCTTGTCTGCAATAATGGAAAAATCGTGCAGATTATCCATCAGTTGCTTTCCCTTGGTTTTATAAAAACATAGAGGGTCGAATCTCCAGTTTATAGCCTTTGAATCAAAACAGTTACAAAGAGATTCAAGCTGATCAAGACGATCGGTTAGAGATGGCAAATTCGGTTCAAGCAAAGGTGAGTAAGAATTTATGGTAAAATTAAAGAAAAGATTATATCCTCTTTTTTTAAGCTTATCACCGTAGCCGTTTTCTATAAACGGCCTGAAATTTTTTGACCAAAACACAATACTGTGAACATTTTCATATGTGGCAGGAACAACGGATATGTGGTGGTTATACGGATTTATTACCTCAAAACTCCCCTTTTCTATCCGGTCCATAAACCATTCCATATAAAAAGCGGGTATATCGGTCCTTCTGGATGCGGAAATTACTATTGGTAAAGATGACTTCATGGCAGCCTTTTTCACAATGTTACAAAAAATTTATTTTAATCACAAAGCGGTATATAATACAAAATGTATTTTATTACTTGCCTCAACTAAGCTAAACATGTAGTATATGTAGTAATAGTTAGTTTTATAAATTAAGCCTATTGAAAAATATGCTCAAACGAGCATTCAGGTAATCCGGTTTTTCAAAATACTAAAATGTTACAATTATAATTTGATCTCAAAATATTTAACATACAAACCATGAAAAAATTCTGCGAATATCATTCGACAAAACCTGCTTACTGGAATTGCCCGAAGTGCGGCTCGTACTTTTGCCCTGATTGTATTGTAACAAGAAAAAAAGGGGGGGTTCTTCAACATGAAAATATTCATCTGTGCCCCAAATGCAATGTTGAGACCACCTGGGTCGGAGTTGCAAACATCATTGAACCATTCTGGACCAGACTGCCGAAATTTTTCACCTATCCTTTTTCGCTGCAACCACTGGCATTAATTATTTTATTATCCATAGCAAGTCTGATTCTTTCAAAGCTTTCCATAATCGGTTTGCTACTGAAAATTGTATTATGGGGAATCCTGTTTAAGTATTCTTTTTCAGCACTTAAAGCCACTGCACATGGAGACCTTACACCGCCCGGGATTACTTCAGAAACGATTTCAGAAGATTTCATGCAGGTGTTCAAGCAGATAGCAATCTATGTAATTATCGGATTTATCTTTTTTTGGCTGATTCCGACGGCCGGTATAATTGTGGCTGTTTTATTTCTTTTGTTTGTACTTTTATATGTCCCTGCAATAATCATACTTCTGGTTACAACAAACAGTCTTTTGCATGCTGTTAATCCTGTGGTTTTTACAAGGCTGGCCTTCAGGATCGGTCGCGGCTACTTTTTGATGTACTTTTTTCTTATTCTCCTTTACTTTGCCCCTTTTGTTTTGGGCCAGTATATAATGAAGTTTTTTCCCACCGAGCTGTTTGAACTGTTTTTCGGTTTTGCTGAAAACTATTATATAATCATTTCATACCATTTGATGGGTTATGTTATCCTGCAATACCATGAAGAGATTGGATATCAGGTTGATTATGAAGATTTCAAGGAATCGGTTGTAAAAACCAAAGAAATTAAAGAAGATGAAAGTACTAATATGCTAAACAGGGTAAATATAATGATAAAGGACGGCAAGCTTGATGAGGCAATTTCCTTTATTAAAGATACAACAAAAACACACCCTATTACGGACATCACTCTTTCAGAGCGTTATCTCAATCTGCTCATTATGAAAAAGCGAAAACCCGAAATGCTCAAACACTGCATCACGCACCTGGATTTGCTGGCACATAAAAATATAAAAATCAAAGCTTGTGAAATATATGCCAAGTGCCTGACCATGAACGAAGAGTTCATTCCCACTTCTTTTGCACTTTTCAAAATAGGAGGCTGGCTTAACGAAACCGGAAAAATAAAGGAAGCAATCAGAACCTATAACAGGCTGACTAAAGCTTTCCCGGATGATGCCCTGGTTCCAAAGGCATATTACCGCTGCGCACAAATATTTCATGACCGCTTGATGGACCCCTCGCGGGCAAAAAAGATCTTAGCCGCTTTAATAAAAAAATACCCTGAGCATGAAATAATTCCACAGGTTAAAAACTACCTTAATCATATGGGGATATAGATTCTCAGGAATTGGAGCTTGAGAAAGTGGTAACCGTTCACGTAACGTTGAAATTAGATATTTGGCCTTCACTTTGTAACCGTTCACAGTTGTCGGTTCACGGTCTTCCCAATGAATTATACGACGACTAAAGCATTTCGGGTATTGATCTCAATTTTTGAATTAATTCTTTTGGTTCTTCTCCAATTTAGTTGGAGAAGAGGGTTCAAGGATTCCAGGGGTCAAGGATTCAAGGGTTTGTTTTCTAAAGACTTTATCAATGCTTTTAACATTCTTTCGATTTCTGCTATGTCTTTTTTTAGTGTACCCAAGTCACCGTTTTAAATTAAATCTAAATCCCCTATATTTCTAAACAAAGTTCGTATGACTTTTGCCAGGCTTTCAACTCTTTGTAATTCTTTGGCATTTCACTCGAACCCTTGAATCCTGGAACCCTTGACCCCTCTATGATAATGCCTGTTTAATTAGAGATAAACCATTTATTCGTCTTAATTAACTACAACTAATCGGGAGATGATCCATTCTTTTAAATCTTCAAAAGATGGCCTCATAATTCTCTTATGCTTTTTGTCTTTTTCAACCGTCAACCATGAACGGCTACAGCAAATGTTTCGGGCAGCACTCATGAATTAACACCTGAATCTTGCATGAAAATTGGTGAGAAACTGTTTCGGAGAGCTTTTAAGATCGGCTCTATCCTGGCTTTGTGTTCAGGTGCTACTAAAAAAGCTTTTGTCGGCATGTTTGGTATCATCCACGTATCTTCGCATTTTAAAATTCCTTTTTCGAATAATTTGCGGCTTTCTTCATTTTGCATGAACAGAAGAACGTCTGTCAGATTGCCAAAACAACCATCCTTGTCGCCATGTTCGATATATTGTAAAAACAGGCTATTAACCGTCAAAACGAAGGGATCGACTTTTGCATAACCGTTTTCGATACAATTTGTTTCTGAAACAAAACACCTGCATCCAAAGGGCCTCACCTGGTAAATCGAGCATTCGTTGTTTATTAAAAGGGGACACTCTCCCCACCCTGCATCACTTTCTTCATCAGGAATATCCTTTCCTTTCAGGCAGAGGTCTGCCAGCATGTTTGTTGTTATTTCAGGTAAAAAGCGTTTTTTATACAAAGCTTTTTGAATTTTCGCATACAGATCCGTTTTTCCCTTTAATTCTACAAAATCAGCAATTTTATACCCTTCAAGAGTTGTCATCGTAACATTACGTGTGCAGCATTTAGCGCAGTATTTTTTACACGCGACATCAAGCCCCTTTGCAAAATTTTCATAGATTTCGTAAATCCGATCCAGAACAACCAGTTTTTTCCCAAGATTCATTTTTATTTCCTGAAGATGTTTCGCCTCAAACCTGCTTCTCATGCATAAATAAACGTTGATAAAGAAAAAATGTTAAAATTCAGCAAAATGTGTTAAAATTTTTACTTGTTGATTGAAAAAAAATTCTTTATAAGGATAAAGTAATGATATACTGAATGTCAATATTGATGGCGGCGTAAAAAGTCGAATTTACCACAGAGGACACGGAGCTCACAGAGATAACTAAATAATAAAAAAAGATATTCTCGTGTTCTCTGCGAGCTCAGTGGTGTAAAATGAACTGAATACGCTATTCACAAACAGATAAAAGGAGGTATTATGCCAAGAAAAAAGGCTTCAACGAATGACTCTGTTGGAAAAAGAATTAAAAAAGCCAGAACACAAAAAAAAGTTAGTTTTAGCACCCTTGCAAAGGAAACCGGTTTTTCAATCGATTATATAAAGGATGTCGAGGCCGGCAAAGAAATACCCCCGGTTGGTGCGCTCCTCCAAATCTCAAGGGCTCTGGAGATAGATTCAGGCTTTCTTTTAAGAAAAGAAAAAACAACCCTGAAAAAACGCGTCAAAGCTTACACGGAACGCACGGAAAACTATGCCTATACTACTCTTACTCCAGGTGCTGAAAACAAACACCTTAAAGCATTTAGAGTCATTGTCGACCCGCTAAAGGATCATAAGGGGATTGGATATCAACACGAAGGGGAAGAATTTGTTTATGTGCTGGAGGGAAATATTGAAATTATTGTCGGAGAGAACATAAATAAATTAAAAAAAGGAGAATCGCTTCATTTCAACTCCGGAATTAGGCACATGTTAAGAAATACCGGCAAAGAAAAAACAGAGTTGATTGTTGTAATTTATGGTCCATAAATGAGCTGACAGCTCATAGCTAATAGGAAGGGAAGCAAGTTGTGAGATCAGACATCAGACATCCGGGATACAGATAAGGAGGATTTTATTTATGTCGATTAAATTTACAGATGAACAGTTGATGATTCAAACAATGGTCAGGGATTTTGCAAGGGAAGTCATCGCCCCCACCGCCGCAGAGCGTGATAAGACCAAAGAGTTCCCTGGAGATAACCTGAAACAGCTTGGTGAACTTGGCTTTATGGGTATGATGGTTCCGCCGGAATATAACGGTTCAGGAGCAGATACCGTCAGCTACGTTCTTGCCCTTTCCGAAGTTGCATACTCCTGTGCTTCAACCGCTGTGGTTATGTCGGTTCATAATTCAATCGTTTGCGAAAGCATCCTTCGATACGGCACCGAAGATCAGAAACAGCGTTTTTTAAAGCCTCTCGCAACAGGAGAAATCATCGGTGCCTTTGCCCTGACGGAACCAAACGCCGGATCAGATCCTGTGCGACAGACTACAAAAGCAGTTCGTGACGGCGATAGCTATATTTTAAACGGAACCAAACGTTTCATTACTACGGGTAAAAATGCAGGAGTAGTCATCGTAACGGTAAAAACTGATGAGACCAAGCGTCACAAAGGAATAAGTGCTTTTCTTGTAAAAAAGGGGACACCCGGCTTCACTGCAGGACCACTGGAAGATAAAATGGGTCTTCGCGGTTCGGATACTGTGGATCTTCTTTTTGAAGACTGCCGTGTCCCTGCGGAAGATATGCTGGGCGAAGAAGGTGAGGGATTTAAAATTGCCATGACTGGTCTTGACGGCGGCAGGATAGGCATTTCAGCCCAGTCGGTAGGTGTAGCACAGGCAGCTCTTGATGCTGCTGTCCAGTATGCCAAAGAAAGAGAACAGTTCGGTCAGTCCATTTCCAGGTTTCAAGGCCTGCGATGGATGGTTGCCGATATGGCAACGGATATTGAGGCGGCCCGTCAATTGATGCTGTCCGCTTCTGCAATGAAAGACAGGGGGGAAAACTATACCGCCCAGGCCTCAATGGCAAAACTTTTTTCATCTGAAATGGTTAACAGGGTTACAGGGACGGCCCTTCAGATCCACGGGGGTTACGGATACATCAAGGAATACCCTGTTGAACGTTTTTACAGGGATGCACGGGTCTTCACAATTTACGAAGGCACCTCTGAAATCCAGAGAATTGTTATTTCAAATCACGTTTTCAAATAAGCATAATTTATAGCCAGTCCCGCTGCAAGCGGGGCTGGAAGGTTAAGAGGCTCAAGAACTTATCGGCCCCCTGGCTTTATAACCTCCCAGCTTCACAGCTTTTACAGGAGATACTCTCATGAACACAAAGGTTCCGTCCAGAGAAGAAGCTTACAAACTTTTAACTGAATACAATAAAAATGAAAGTCTTATCAAACATGCCCTGGCAGTGGAAGGGGTGATGCGTTATATCGCCCGGAAACTTGGCGAAGACGAAGAAAAATGGGGAGTCATAGGTCTTATACATGATCTCGACTATGAAAAGTATCCCGACCAGCACTGCCAAAAAACCGAAGAGATTTTAAAGGAAAATGACTGGCCCGATGAATACATAAGAGCTGTAGTAAGTCATGGATTTGGAATCTGCACGGATGTTGAGCCTCGGACTGAACTGGAAAAATATCTTTACGCAATTGATGAGCTTACCGGACTTGTTGTGACTACAGCTCTGGTTCGTCCTTCCAAAAGCGTTCTTGATATGAAGGCTAAATCAGTTAAAAAGAAATGGAAGGACAAAAGATTTGCAGCCGGTGTAAACAGGTCCATTATTGAAAAGGGCGCTGGAATGCTGGGGGTAGAGGTAGCAGAGCTAATAACAGATACGATTATGGGCATGCGGGAAGTAGCAGACCGGATAGGCCTGAAAGGATTGGTCTCCGAGTAAAAAGCCCATTAGTCTTGCTTCTTTACTCTACAATATCTTTAATCGCCTGATAGAGTTCTAAAAATCTGCTTTTAAATTCAGGCATGACTTCAACTATCATGTCTCCTCTTGAGTATGCCTCTGCAATTTTTCGGTCAAAAGGTATTTCCATTAGAACCGGTAATTTTTCCTCGTCTGCATATTCTTTAACCTTACTGTCTCCAAGATCAGAACGGTTAATTACCAGTCCACAGGGAATATCGAGCATTTTTACCGCACCAACTGCCAGTTTCAAATCATGAAGCCCGAATGGAGTCGGTTCGGTAACAAGAAGAATAAAGTCCGCATTTTTCATCGACATGATTACCGGGCACGATGTACCGGGTGGAGCATCAATAATAGTAAGTTTGTCCGGACGCGTTAAAGAACGAACCTTATCTATCAAAGGCGGAGACATCGCTTCGCCAACCCTCAGTTTTCCATGAACGAATTCTATTGAGTTCCTGTGCCCTTTTTGAATAATGCCCAGTTCCCTGCCCTTTTCTGTTATGGCTTCTTCGGGACAGACTTCCATACATCCACCGCAACTGTGGCAGAGTTCTTCAAAGACCAGTACGGTTTCACCTACCACTACAATCGCCTTAAACTGGCATATATCGCCACATTTTCCGCAATATGTACACTTGTTGTCATCAACTTCCGGGACAGGCAGGAAAATTGTTTCTGTTTCTTCTACAACAGGATTAATAAAAAGGTGGGCGTTCGGTTCTTCAACATCACAGTCAAGCAGTTGAACATCATGACCGATTGACAGGGCAAGATTGGTAGAAACCGTTGTTTTGCCGGTTCCGCCTTTTCCGCTTGCAACACTTATAATCATGGTAATAACTCCTGATCCGGGTAAACCGAAATTATATTATTTGCTTAGACTCCAATACATAAAGTGCACAGAAGCTAGAAAGCTATAAAAACAGAAGGCTTAGAGCTTCCTGGCTTCCCAACCTCCCAGCTTTCCAGCCTATTTGCTTTTTTTAATCATATAATCATTTGCCGCTTTATGCAATGTTTCGGCAGCAAGAAAAGCACAGTGTTCGTCTTCTTCCGGAAATCCTCCCAGTTTGTCAAGTATGGTTTCTCCTGTAATTTCAAACAGCTGCTCAGGATCTTTTTCCATGGACATCTCGGCGGCAAAAGAGCCACATACCATACTAGATCCGCAGCCATCAGTTACAAATGACGCTTCCTTCACATGACCATTTTCAAACTTCAAGAAAATATCAATCGTATCTCCACATGTTCCTTTATGACTGGCATGCGCGTCAGGATCTTTCATAGTCCCTATATAAAGCGGATCCCGCCATCGTTTATAGGCAATCTCGCCGTATTCCTCTCTGGTCTCCTCAAAAATCTGCTCCTGCAATTCCTGCACAAAGTTATCGAACTTGTTGCTCATATATGTCTTTCCTTATCTGTTTTTCTATGTTCATATTGCAATATACTAGCAATACTTGTTAATATAAACACCTTAAGCAGGTACTGCAACTTTTCTATTGTTAATCACTTTGCTCCATTTTTTTAATTTGAGCCATGATTTCTTCCATCTGTTTACTCAATGTCCCTGCCTGCTCTTTCAAACGTTCTAGCTCCTGCGCCTTCGGCAATTGACCGGAACCTGCCTGACCAGGCATACTCATTCCGGACATACCCATTCCACGTCCCATACTTCGACCGCCTCCTCCGCCCATACACCTTCCACCGCCACCCATACCTCTTCCGCCCCCCATGCCTCTGCCACCGCCCATACCCATGCCGGCACCAGAGGCTGAAGCTGCAGGAGCAGGTATAGGCTCTTCACCCATACCGAAATGATTGTCCACGTTAGCTTCTTCGGTCGGCGTTAGGTTACCATTGATATATATTTCAACAGCTTCTTTCACCGTCCCTGACTGCCCTGTGAACAACTCTATCCCAGCCGCTGAAAGCGTCTGTACTGCGTTGGGACCACAATTACCAGTAATTACGGCTTTAGCCCCTTTTGATGCAACAAACTGTGCCGATTGAATTCCGGCACCGCCCCCAAGCCCTATACTTTCATTATCAAAAGCTTCAAAACTCATATCGTCCGTTTCCACAATCATAAAAAAAGCACATCTTCCGAACCGCGGATCGAGTTGTGCGTTTAAATCACTTCCGCTTGAACTAACAGCTACTTTCATCTCAATTTCTCCTTTTATTATCAACCGGATTATCCGGTGGTTGAAAAACAAAAAATTAAATTACATCATCAGGAAGATCATTATATGTTATGGCTCCCTTTAATAACTTTATTTCTTAAAAAATATATATACAGCAAGTCCTAATAGAATCAATGCAAATATTTTTTTAAAATTTGCGGTTGAAATATGCTCGACAAATCGCGCTCCTATCTGCGCTCCAACTATACCTCCGATACCAAGGAGGATACCTGTTTGATAGTCCACATTGGCCAATTTATTATGAGCAACAAGTGCTGATATGGATATAATCAAAATGGCAAGAAAGGATGTGCCCACAGCCTTTTGTGCAGAGTATCCTAAAAAGAGAAGGAGGGGAACCATGAGAAAACCGCCCCCCAGCCCGGAAAATGATGCTCCAATACCAACTAAAATTCCACTTGCGATAATTATCAGCATATTTGCGTTTATTGCCATTCGCTCCTCCTTAATTTTGATGCCGTCGTCAAAAGTCTCATCTACTGCGTTGTAGCGGTTTTTCAGGAACTCGACATACTATATTATATAGTCTCGTCCCTGAAAAACCACTACGCCTTTTTATCCCGTTGATTTTTAGCGGGGGTATATGAGCCTTGGAACGATGCCATCCGGCGCTTATTCAAAGACTTTTAACGAAACTATCATTTTTCAGATAAATACAACAAAGAAAGTAATTCTGCAACAGGGTTAATCCTCATTCTTATTGTTTACATTCTTCTTGACTAAATAAACAAAATAAATTACCAAATAGCTTAAAAAAATAAATAGTCTTCAGGTAAATTTTACGGGTATGGGTATTAAGGAAAGAAAAGAACGGGAAAAAGAAAGAAGAAAGCAGCAAATTGCAGTTGCAGCCAAAAAAGTGTTCTCCGACAAAGGCTTTAACCGGGCAACAATGGATGATATTGCAAATGAGGCGGAACTTAGCCCGGGCACATTATATCTTTATTTCAAGAATAAAGAGGAGTTATACGCTTCTCTTTCAGTCAGAATACTCCAGTACCTTCAAATAAGAGTTGAACAGATAGTTAAAGAAGAAAAAATGCAGCCGGAGCAAAAATTAGATGCCCTGGTAGAGGCAATGTTCGATGTCTATGAATTCGACCCTCTGGTTATTATTAATATGTTTCATCTTCAATCGAGTGAAACGTTAAAAAATCTGTCTCCTGAAGTTCTAAATGATATAACAGATTTATCTCGCAAAGCAATTGGCGGTATATCTAAGATATTTAAAGAAGGAACAAAAAAGGGCGTTTTTATTGAATGCCATCCTGTAGCAATCTCCGATACGTTCTGGGCATTTTTTTCCGGCATTATACTGTGGTCGACGAGTAAAAAAATCATTAATAAGGATAAAGATTACCTGAAGAATACACTTCAAATTGGATTTGATATTTTTCGTAAAGGATTAAAGGCTA
>Ga0255437_1007_pt1 | contig 20148 bp, 18 predicted proteins | sample ANMaggSeSYBR02I4_FD_182644 | JGI IMG/M metagenome (GOLD analysis project Ga0255437, IMG submission 182644) | Sediment cell enrichment communities from methane seep in Santa Monica Basin, California, United Staets - ANME aggregate JGI... | ecosystem: Environmental > Aquatic > Marine > Cold seeps >... | reverse complement strand
CAAGTCCAAACATTTCAATATATTTTGCAGCTTCTCTGGCGCCAAAACTACCTTTTCCAATCAAAAATGTTTTGCCTTTCAGATCGGCGAAATTCTTAATACCTGATTGTTCACGTACCACAAAATGCATAGTTAATGATGGTATAATAAATAAAGAGCGGATATTTTGATAGTTTGGGCTTTTATCTTTAAACATTTTTTTTCCACTCATGGCCAGCCTTATGAGTGATGGTGGAGTCGTAAATACGTAGTTCCCCTTCCTTTTGCCCACTTCCTTAACATTTTGTACGGATCCCTGACTTTCCTCTACCGTTACGATGATTTTACCATTAGAACCTTTTTTCATGGCTTCCGCTATTTGAACCGCCATCTGAAAATATGAGGAGGAGGTTTTTGCAGATTTGTAAGTGACTCTAGTCTGTGCACTCACTGTTTGGAAACCGAACAGAAAAACAAAAATGGCCACACTAATAGGGATTAAAATAGGAAAATTTGATTTTAAAGTTTTCATTTTCAACTCCTTTTTTAAAAAATTGTGTGAATATCCTGGACCGGAGGACCAGAGTTTCTACCTTATACTAAAATACCAGTTTATATTTTAATCATTCGAAAAACAAACAATTCATCAAGTAGAACCATTATTTTTAGAGTTTGGAATGAAACAATAACAAATTATTTCTTCTTAATTTCATACAATTGCATTACTATCAAAGCCCTATTTTTAAGTCCAACTTATTCGATGGATAGGAGGTGATTGGTTTGATAGATAAGATATGGATCATAGAAACTTGATTAAGTTTCACTAGAAGTTGTTATTTGACGGGCTTATTATCACGGGATTTATACTCTCATCATAGGCAGTGGAGATGGATGTGTTTTAGAGGAAGTCTTGAAATATAAAGCAGTAAAAAAGGACCAGGGCAACCCTTTCCATTAAGGACGGGGTTGCCCAGTGATGCTTATTTTGGTTTTGCTATCTTATAAGTACCGTCTTTATTGTATTTGCACTCTACCTCAAGATAATAATCCTTTTTAAGATCAGGTCTCAAATTCTGAACTATATAATAAGCTTCTCCGCTTTCTGCTCCGGAATTGCAAACAAAAACAATTGTTTTATCATCGATCAAATGATTTGTTGTCTTTTCAAGCACATCTGGGACGGGCCTCGGGGCCGTATCAGTTTATAAGTTGATAGGGCACTTGAACTATGATATCCGGTTTGTATGCCACGCCAATCAAGACCAATAGAGAATAGGTGCGCCGGGTGCCCTTCACCATATTATTGCCAGAGGTATAGATCGCAAAAGGTTATTTGCTGACGGTGTCGTGAATTGGGCGCATCCGTTGCTCAAAACCAGATTGTGACCACACAAAGCATCAAGGAGCTATTGTCTTTTCCTACAGGATAGATGAACAACCAATGCCAGTCGTTTCCACTCGCAGTCTCAAAATCTTAGCCGCTCTTGTCTGGTATGTCGGGGGCACCATACTGCTTTTAAAGGGATGCAGTCTGCTGGTCGAAGCAGATGCGCTGAAACCAGAGGAGGGTTGGCCCTGGCTGGCCGCTGTTGCCGGAATCTCCCTTGGCGGTTTGAAGGCAAAATTCCTTTTCAATAAAAGCTGCCAAAGAAATCTGGACAGAATAGCTGCCCTGAACCGGCCAAGAGTCTGGCAGTTTTTCAGGCTGGGGTTCCTTGTGGTCTTAACGGTGATGATCTTGGTCGGGGTGACTTTATCCAGGCTTGCCCATAACAATTACCCTTTCTTAATCGGCGTGGCAATATTGGATCTTGGCATTGGCATCGCTCTGCTGGGGAGTAGTTATGTCTTTTGGAAACAGAAGGCATTTGCCCGCCCAGCTCCTTAGCGGCAGCGTTATAACTATAAGGAACTATTAGAAGAGATGAAGTTATGAATATAGATAAATCCGCAGAGAATGCAATATGGATAGAAAAAACAATTAAAGATTTCATTGAAACTTCGCCTGAAAACACATTAAAAAATCAAAACAATGATAAAGCCTTTGAAATGCCATTGGTAGGGTTTTCAAGAGGAGACGACCCTTTATACGAGGCTTATAAAGATCATGTGGGGCCGTTTCATTTAACACCTTTGGAAATATTTGTTGTTACTTTCAGGGATTTCAGCATAAAGCCTGAGGAACTAACGGTTATTAGCTGGATTCTACCGCATAATAATGCCACTAAGGTCGATAACCGAAAAGAAGAATTTTATCCTGCTGAAAGATGGGCAAGAGGCCGTATTTTCGGTGAAGAGACCAATGAAATTCTCCGTAAACATATAGTGGCATCTTTGGAGTCAGAAGGATACAGGGCAGTCGCCCCTGTACTCACTCCCCAATTTAGCAGAAGAATCTCGCCAAAGTACGGATATGCCACTACATGGTCTGAGCGGCATGCAGCTTATGCATCAGGACTTGGTACATTCGGCCTTTGTGACGGGCTTATCACTCCTGTAGGTAAGGCTATGCGTACAGGTTCAGTTATTGCCCAAATTTCGGTTTCACCTACGCCCAGACCTTATACAGATCACCATGAGTACTGTCTCTTTTTTACTAAAGGCGTTTGTGGGAAGTGCATATCAAGATGTCCTGTAGGAGCAATCACAGAAGCTTGAAAAAATAAAGAATTGTGCTCCAAACACATTTTGCCGGTTACCAAGGATTATGTGATATCAAACTATGCCTTTGACGGATATGGCTGCGGTCTCTGTCAAACAAAGGTTCCTTGTGAATCTAAAATTCCTAAAGAACAAGATGTTAAATAAAGATGGCTTATAACACTGCGCTGCACCAGTCGGTGGGGGCGGGGCTTTTTTGAAACGCTTCGGCAAATCCCCCGCCTCCGGCGAGCTTTGACTTTATACGATTAAAAACCTGATAGATGACATTGAATTGAATAGGAGAAAGTATGTTTAAACAAGTCTTGGCTGCTAAAGAAAGACTACGAGGTTATGCCAATGTTACGCCGGTAGTTACTTCACGAACTATCAACCGGTTGGTTGGAGCCCAAGTATATTTTAAGTGTGAGAATCTCCAGAGGGTTGGGGCATTCAAGTTTCGCGGAGCATTCAATAGTATCTCTCAACTTTCGAAAGCCGAGAAAGCCCGAGGTGTCATTACTTATTCTTCAGGGAATCATGCGCAAGCAGTAGCTTTGGTCGGTCAAATGCTGAATATTCAAACAACAATCGTAATGCCGAACAATGCCCCTACAACCAAGAGAGCCGCTACTGAAGAGTACGGGGCAACTATTGTTGAATACCATCCTGACAAAGCGAACCGTGAGGATATTGCAAAGGAACTTGAAGCCATGAATGGCTATACGATGATTCCGCCGTTTGACCACACTGACGTAATAGCAGGTCAAGGTACTGCCGCTTTGGAGATGTTTGAGGAGATCGGTAATTTCGATATGTTGCTGGTTCCTTGCGGCGGAGGTGGGCTGTTGAGCGGATCGGCTATTTCTGCCAAAGGAATGTCACCGAATTGTCGGGTAATAGGCATCGAACCGGAACTCGCTGACGATGCGACCAGGTCATTTCAAACAAAAAAGCTTCACAGTGTAAAAAATCCGCCTACTATCGCTGACGGAACCCGTACACCGTCGTTAGGCAAAATAACATTTCCGTTGGTGCTGGAGTATGTTGACGATATGAAAACGGTTTCAGAAGAAGCTATTATAGAAGCTGTCAAATTTTTGTTTTACCGAATGAAACTTGTAGTTGAGCCGTCCGGCGCTCTTGGGCTGGCGGCATTGCTGAGTCGGGCAGTGATACCGGAAGGCAAGGTTGGAATCATTATAAGTGGCGGCAACATTGATTCTGCCACAATGATAACGATCTTAAGCTCATGAAAAGATTGGTACAGAGCATTTGTCTGACTGATATTACAACATAAAATAAAAGGGGCACAGGTGCTATCAATTGAAAATATTAGCCAAAAAGAAATAATTGATCTCTTAAATAAGTGCTGGATGACATATGATGGTGATGTGATTAATTCTATTCCTGATAAAACGCCCGCCCTTCTTGAATACGTTATATGGATGGGAATATATAAATAATCTGCCTAAGTGAATTCAATGTAAATAACGGAACAATGGCTATAGAAAAAAGGAAGATTTCTTTACTCTTAAAAGGCTTAAAGAATTTGACAGGGAAGTTAAAAAAATATAGAAAAAATATAAGGCAGTATTAATAAGGGGCAAAAATAAACTTGGTCCCTTTCCTCTCAACACTTTAGCAATGTAAATCATGCTCTTAAAAATTATTAGTTTTATTAAAACCGATATCTGGAGGATTCGGCTGAAAGGCCTTCCTTTTATAAAAGCACTTATTATCAGGCAGCTTCGAATTGTCCTGCTGGCTATACGCAAATTCCATGAAGACAAATGTCTGCTAAGAGCTTCCGCCCTGACCTTTTATTCACTTCTTTCCATAGGTCCTGTTGCAGCACTCGCTCTTGGAATAGCCAAAGGCTTTGGGCTTGAAACTCTTTTGGAAAAGCAGCTCTTCGACAAATTTCCAGGGCAGGAAGAGGTGCTTTTGCGGATTATTGACTACGCGGGAAAACTTATCGAAAACACAAAAGGGAGTATGATTGCAGGCTTCGGCGTAGCTGTTTTATTTTGGTCTGTTCTTAAAGTACTGGGTCATATTGAAAGTTCATTTAATGATATCTGGGGTATAAGAAAGTCTCGCACTTTTAAAAGAAAAATCAGCAATTATCTTGCATTTATGCTTATCACACCGATTCTTGTTTTAATGTCCAGCAGTCTACCTGTTTTCATAACTACCCAGATCGCTGTGATAACTGAAAAAGTCGGTCTGATAAAGATGTTCAGCCCTTTTATTTTCTCCAGTTTAAAATTATTACCCTATTTCCTGCTTTGGACGCTTTTTACTTTTATTTATCTTTTGATGCCGAACACAAAAGTTAATTTCAGGTCCGGCTTGCTGGCCGGTATCGTGGCAGGTACTATTTATCAGCTTGCCCAGTTGGGATATATATATTTACAGGTAGAAATTGCCAGAAACAATCCTGTATATGCCAGTCTTGTTGCATTACCGCTTCTCTTGATATGGCTTCAAGCGAGCTGGGCAATTATTCTTATTGGTGCTGAGGTCTCTTTTGCTCACCAGAATGTCGATATGTATGAATTTGAACCCGATTATCTTAAGATAAGTCCGTATTTTAAAAGACTTCTTTCTCTGCAGATTGCCCATATGTTAATAGACAAATTTGCCAGAGGAGATAATCCTTCAACTGCTGCACAGATTTCACAAACCCTGGAAATTCCTATTCGTATGGTACACCGGATACTTGATGAACTTGTAGAATGTAAAATAATTTCCGACATGAAAACAGATGAATATGAAGAGTTCACATATCAACCCGCTCTCGATATTAACCTATTGACCATAAAATATATAATTAATGCTCTTGATAAAAAGGGAGTAAGCCACATACCTGTTGCTCATACTGAAGAACTGGAAGCGCTGTCGGGAACTTTAAAAGAACTCGAAGATGCAATTGAGCATTCTCCTGCAAACAAACTGCTTAAAGATATATAATTGAGCTTATAGCCTACCTTCTTCAACACCGTGACATGCGACATAAGCCTTGGAGTTTACAGCAGTAAATCGGGGAGCTTCCTTCATGCATCTTTTATTGGCGTACAGGCAGCGGCCGTGGAAGAAACATCCTGATGGGAGTTTTATGGGGGTTGGAACCTCTCCTTTTAGCTTGATATGCTTTTCTTTACGCTGCCCGAGGTTTGGGATGGCACTGAGCAAAGCCTGAGTATAAGGATGTTTTGGTGATTCGAACAGTTCTTTTGCAGTTGTAAGTTCACAGAGGGAGCCAAGGTACATGACTGCAACACGAGTGCTGATGTGTTCGACAACCGAAAGATCATGGGTGATAAACATATATGTCAAACCACGTTTTTCCTGGGCTTCCATAAGAAGGTTAAGTATCTGTGCCTGAATGGATACGTCCAGGGCCGATACCGGTTCGTCAGCCACAATGAACTCGGGATCAACCATCAAAGCCCTCGCAATACTGATACGCTGTCTCTGCCCGCCGGAAAATTCGTGGGGATAGCGATCTGCCCACTGGGGATCAACACCTACCTGTTCCATAACTTTGGCAACACGTTCCTTCACCTCGCTTGAAGATATTTTTTTATTATGAAAAATAACCGGTTCCTCTAAAGTTTGCCGTACAGTCTTCCGGGGGTTTAAGGATGCGTAAGGGTCCTGGAAAATCATTTGCATTTTGGTTCGATAAGGAAGCATCTGCTGTGGGGTCAAGTTGTCAATTCTATCGTTTTTGTAATATATCTCTCCGCTTTCTGGAGGATAAAGCCCAAGGGTGGTTCGAGCCAGAGTCGATTTCCCGCAACCGCTTTCTCCCACCACAGAAAATGTCTCACCAGGATAAATAGTAAAACTGACATCATTGACAGCCTTTACAACGGTTCGTTTTCTAACTACCTTTCCTTTGTCTATTGCAAGCTGTTCAAGGAAACCACCTGAAATATCAAAGTGTTTTACAAGATTTTTTATTTTTAACAGCCCGTTTTTGTCCATTGTCTTTTCAAGTTTGTTTTATTAATTCAGCCCTTTGAAAACATGCTGAAAGCGGTTTTTTAAAATGAAAAATGTTACGTTATTTCAAATATCTATCCGTCGGGCATCAAACATCAAGTCTTCACCATATGGCATGCAACCACTCTGTTTTGATCATTTATACTGACTAACATCGGTGTTTTGCTTTCGCATTTTGAATCACTAATTGTGCATCGAGGATGAAAAGCACACCCAGGAGGAATATCTGTAAGAGTCGGCATCATTCCCGGAATCTGATTTAATCTTGATCCTGGTTGAAGGCTGCCGGGCAACGCCTTTATAAGTCCCTGGGTATAAGGATGCTTAGGCTCTGTTATAACGGCCTCCGTAAGGCCGGCTTCAACAATTTTACCTGCATACATAACTGCAATTTTCTTCGTTACCTGGGAAACGACCGCCAGATCGTGGGTGATCAGAATAAGTCCCATATCTTCGGATTCACACAATGAAAGAAGTAGATCCATAATCTCTGCCTGTATGGTTACGTCAAGGGCGGTTGTAGGTTCATCTGCAATAATCAAATCAGGGTCTGTAATAAGAGCAATGGCAATGACTATCCGCTGGCGCATTCCGCCGGAAAATTCGTGGGGATACTGTTTGAGCCGTTTTTCCGGAGAAGGAATCTGAACTTTTTGCAGTTTTTCAAGTGCAATCTTTTCTGCATTTTTTCTCGATATATTGCCATGGGCATAAAGGGTTTCAACCATCTGGGTACCGATGGACAGGACAGGGTTGAGGGTCATCATAGGATCCTGAAAAATCATGCCGATGCAGTTGCCGCGAATATCGCGCATAGCTTCATCTTGCAGTCGATTCAGCTCCTGACCATTAAATAAGACTCTTCCTCCTGAAATATAACCGGGCTTGCTCAGCAGATTTATAATTGCAAAACCTGTTACCGATTTGCCGGCACCGCTTTCTCCCACCAGACCGAGCCTTTCGCCTTTGTCAAGGGTAAAGCTGATACCGTCAATAGCGGTCAATTCTCCGAACCTTAAGGCAAATTTTACTTGAAGATCTTCAATTTCCAGCAGGTGAGTCATATTACCCTTTATATAGTTTTGGGTTCAATACGTCCCTGAGCCAGTCTCCGAGAAGGTTTATAACCAGTACAAAGACTATCAGTGCAATCCCCGGGAAAAAGGTGATCCACCAGGAACCGCTGAAAATATACTCAAACCCGGACTTGATAAGAGAACCGAGAGAAGGCTTTGTAACAGGCATCCCCAGCCCTAAAAACGAAAGTGCGGCTTCGCTCATAACGGCATTTGCCACCTGAATCGTAGAAATAACAAGAACAGAGGTCATGGTATTGGGTAAAATATGCCGGACCATGATGATTTTGCGGCTCAAACCGATAACCCGTGCAGCCTCCACATATTCCTTATTCTTTTCACCCATCACCGAGGCCCTTACAGTCCTGGCATAAACAGGCCATTCGGCCAGACCGATGATTACAACAAGCAGCGGCACGGCCAGTTCTTCAAAACGGCCTATTCCAAAAACAACCTGGAAGATGGCGCTTATAAAAATAGCAACCATAAGGTATGGAAATGAAAGCTGTATATCTGCTATGCGCATCAAAACCGCATCAACCTTTCCCCCGATGTAACCGGCGGTTAAGCCGACCGAAATCCCGAGAAAAGCCTGGAGCAAAACAGCGCCGATTCCGATGATAACAGACAGCCTTAGCCCGTAAATCATTGTGCTTAAAAGGTCTCTTCCCTGGATATCCGTTCCGAAAATAAAAGCTTTAGTTCCTTCTTCAATCCATGCGGGAGGAATTTCAGAATTCATAATGTCAATGCTTAATGGATCATAAGGATTATAGGGTGCAAGGACAGGTGCTAAAATGCTGATCAGGATGAGATTAGCCAGAACGATAAAACTCGCAATTGCCACCCAGTCCTGCTTAAAACTGTACAGCAGATAAGATTTTTTAAAACGTTGCCACGATCGGTTCATTTTCTTCCTGTTATTCTTATGGTGGGGTTGACCAGTCCGTAAATAATATCCACTACTGTATTGACCACTACAAAAATGACTCCAACGACTACCAGATATGCCACGAGAAGGGACGAGTCCGACCTCTCAACCGCCTCTAAAAACATAAATCCCATCCCCTGCCACTGGAAAACTGTTTCCGTCAAAATGGTGAAGGCAAACATAATTCCGATTTGAACACCAAAAACCGTGATCACCGGCAGGAGTGTATTTTTGAAGGCATGAACAAACCATATCCGCCGGCGACGAAGCCCTTTAGCCCAGGCAAATTTGATATATTCGGTTTCCAGGATTTCAATCATTTCACTGCGGATCAGGCGAATAAAAAGTGGCAGCATGATGGACGCAAGTGCTATGCAGGGTAAAACCAGGTGCTTTAGCCCGTCTATGGTAAAAAAACCGCTCTCCCATCCCCATATATTAACGGTTTCTCCCCGCCCAAACGACGGCAGCCAGTTGAGCTCAACCGCAAAGAGATAAATGAGCAAAATAGCTGTTAAAAATACCGGAACAGATACACCCAATGTGCTGAAACTCATGGTAAACCTTGAAAACCAGTTCTTTGGATAAATGGCCGTGAACATACCGATTGGAAGAGATACAAAAATAATGATAAGAGCAGTGCCGATAACCAGTTCAATGGTAGCCGGTGCCTTGGATATGATTACCTGAAGGGCCGGTTTTTTGTGAAAGAATGAAAGCCCCAGGTCTCCCTGTGCCGCATTTTTTACAAAGCGAAGATATTGAATTAAAAAGGGATCATTTAAGCCGAGCTCGTCACGCAAAGCTTCTCTTTCTGCGGGTGTGACTCTTTCCCCGACCAGATCCCGGACCGGATCACCAATCTCGTTTTTGATGGAAAAGCCGATAAGGCTGATCACCAGCATGACCAAAACGGCCTGGATTATACGATGTACTATAAATGCAAACACTATAGGAGTTTTTTATAATTGTTGATTGTTGATTGTTGATTGATGGAAGTCGCTACGCTCAATCAATTTTCATAAAAGAAATTGCCATCCTTCAATTGTCTGTTGTTGGTGGTCTGTTGTCCGTCGTTATATAAGGGAACGCTTCATTGATTGGTGTTTCTATATGCAACGGACAACCCTAATCGAGTTTTAACTCGATTAGGGTTATTTAATACTTATTTTACTACAAGATCCCCAAAATAGGGAAAATTCTGTGTATTAATAATAGGCTCGATATTCACGTTCTTTTTACCTGCATAAGAATGGTTTTGCCAGTGGAACGGCACAAAGGCAGCGTCATCATAGAGAATCTGTTCGATTTCCTGGAGCATGGATGCCCTTTTTTTCAAATTGGTCTCGGACTGGGCCGCTATGGTCAGCTCATCTATTTTCGGATTGCAGTAATTACCGCTGTTATACTGCCCGTATCCGGTCTTCTTGTCAGGACACATCAATAGAAATTCACTGAAGTTGCCGGAATCTTCCGTATCCGAATGCCAGCCGATCAACTGTATATCAGCAACCTGGGCATCAAATTTATCCCAGTACTGGGCCTTGGGCATGGTCTTTAAGTTCACCTTTATATTGATTTTAGCAAGCATTGCAACAACAGCCTCAGCAATCTTTTCGTCGTTTACATAGCGATTGTTCGGGGCTATCATGGTGCACTCAAAACCTTTTGCCAGGCCTGCCTTTTTCATCAGGGCCTTGGCCTTTCTGAGAGAATAACGTGGTTTAAGGGATTTCTTGTACCCGGCATACCCTTTCGGGCCCTGCTGACCGGCAACGGTGGCCTCACCTTTCATAATTTTCTTTACAATACCCTTATTATTGATGGCATAAACGATGGCCTGGCGAACATTTCTATCTTTAAATTCCGGACGGCGCTTCTGGTTCAACTGAAGAGTGATAATCCGGCCGCCTGAACATGTAACCAGGTGGATTTTCTTATCTTTTTTGATCCTTGGAAAATCCTGGGGCGGTACAGGAGAAATGAAGTCCACATCGCCTGATAGTAATGCCGCAACACGGGTAGCGTCTTCCTTGATGGGAGTGAGTATTATCTTATCTACGTTGCCCGGGGATTTTTTATCCCAGTATTCTGCAAACCTTTCAAAAACTGTTTTCACCCCCTGCTCACGGTAAGTCACTTTAAAAGCACCGGTGCCTGACTCGTTTTTAAGGGCAAAAGAAGGGCCGATCTTTACAACAGCGTCTTTAGGCTGGCCGGTTTCATCTGTGCCTGTATAGAATTTACTGTCCAACGAAAAGATATAGGTCGCCATGTTCAAAAGAAGTGCATAGGGTTTCTTGGTTTTGATATCAACGGTGTAATCGTCAATAACTGTTACACTGTCAAAGGGTTCAAAAAGTCCTTTGAAATCCGGGCTTTTGTAAAAGCGTGCCACCGTCCATTTCACATCTTTAGCAGTAAAAGGATTGCCGCTGTGAAATTTTACTCCCTTACGCAGGAAAAAGCGCACAGTCAGATCATCAAGGCGTTTCCACTTAACAGCCAGTCTGGGCTCAAAGGTTCCCTTTTTGGTCCAGCGGACAAGGGGATCAAACACCAAGTGTGAGAACTGCAGCATACCCCCTGACAATTGCACCTGGGGATCAAGTGAAACCGGATCTGCATCCAGGGCCAGTTTCAGGGTTTTGGCACTTGCCATTGAACCTAAAGAAAATAACATAAAAATCGCTAATAAAACTACAAATAATCTTTTCATTTCTACCCCCTTTTAGTTTTCCAAGTTAATATTAACGGTTTCGTAAAAAAGTCCATTATTACCCCCTCCATAAACCTTTCAGATGTGTTTTTACAGCTTGAGCCCCTGTCAGGTCAAGCAATAAAATAGAAATTTGTAATATAACATGCCAATTCTTCCTATGCCCAACAAAAAAGGGGAAAGAATATATAAAGGGTGCGAAACTTGAATAGATAATAAGTGCTTCCACGCTTCCGTGAAGGTATAGTAAGCCAAATCCAGCTTCCAGCTCTTATATAGTCATGCAAAAAATGTTAACACAAAAAGCAGTTGCAGGCCATATGAATTGCTGTGTCGATTTATGAAAAAAACATATAAAATTCATCGTTATTGAATATGAGTGAGGCAGTTTCAAAATGTTCAATTTTGTTCAAGATCAAGGAAGGCGAAAAATTTAACCACAGGAATACATGGAGTATTTCGAGGATTAAAATTTGAGTCTGACGCAGATATTGGGCAAAAGGGGACGTTTTGAAATTGGCTCGAGTGTAAAGTGACAATCCGCTGACTTATCTTTTGACATGCTCATACGGTTCTGATAGAAAAATAAATTGTTTATAAAATGGATTATCACCTGCTGGGGGTGTTTTCAGAGAAACGAAATCCAATAACTGCTAATTGTCAAAGGAGGGGGCACAGATGATGAAAAAAATTATAACCATTATGACTGTACTTGCGTTTGCTATAACAGGTATAGCCATAGCAGCGCCTAAAAAGGGCGGCACGTTGGTATTCGGCAGGGGTGGTGACAGCGTCGGGCTGGACGCGGCCTATGAAACAGACGGGAACTCTTTTTTGGTCTGTGATAATATTTTTGAGGCTCTGGTATTCTATAAAGATGAATCCACAGCCCTGGAGTCGGGTCTGGCAAAATCATGGAAAATTTCACCGGACGGCAAAACATATACCTTTAATCTGCGAAAAGGTGTTAAATTTCATGACGGCACTCCGCTCAACGCCGATGCGGTTGTTTTTTCCATCGGCCGAATGATGAAAGAACGTAATGTAAAATTCTTTGGTAAAGGATGGGAACTTCCGGCTCAGGACCGTCCGCCGGAGTATTGGGTCTCCATGGAGATGGACAAGACCGTCGGTTCCATTGAAGCCGCCGGCGAATACACCGTTGTATTTAAGCTGAAAAGGGTTGAAGCACCGTTTATTGCAAACATGGGGATGGATTTTGCCAATATTATCAGCCCCACGGCCTTTTTGAAAAACCCCAAAGAGTTTTTGAGAAATCCTGTTGGAACCGGTCCTTTTAAATTCGTAAAGTGGATCATGGGCGACCGTATCGTGTTGACCAGGAACAACGACTACTGGGACAAAAAAGGCGGCCCTTACCTGGAAAGGATCGTTTTTAGAGCAATTCCGGAAAATTCGGTTCGTTTTCTGGAGCTAAAGACCGGCAATATTCACATCTGTCAATTCCCCAATCCTGCTGATATTGATCTGGCCAAAAAAGACCGCAACCTGATACTGCCCACCCAACCGGGAATGAACGTCGGCTACCTTTCATTCAATCACACCAAGGAACCCTGGAAGAGCAACGTCAACCTGCGCAAGGCCATAGCCCACGCGATCAACCGTAAAGCAATTGTCGATAATATCTATCAGGGCATGGGCCAGACCGCTAAAAATCCCATCCCGCCCACAATGTGGGGTTATAACAAGAAGATCCCGGGTTTTAAATACGATCCTGCACTGTCAAAGAAGTTGCTTGCCAAAGCCGGATATCCCAATGGAGAAGGACTGGGTGAAATTACACTATGGTCAATGCCTGTTCCGCGCCCTTATAATCCGGACGGACGTAAAATCGGTGAAGCAATGGCTGCAGATCTGGCTAAAGTCGGCATCAAGGCCAAAATTGTTACTTTTGAGTGGGGGACTTACCTGAAACGTCAGCGAGAACAACCGGCAGACATGGATTTGTTCCAGCTTGGCTGGACAGGCGATAACGGCGATCCGGACAACTTTCTGGCTGTTCTGTTTGATGGATTAGCCTCCAGTTCCATCAGGACCCAGTGGCATAATGAGAAGTACCACAGCCTGATGGTTAACGGCAGACAAACTGTTGATCAGGCAAAACGCGCTAAAATATATAGGCAAGCGCTGCAGTTGATTTACGATGAGTGCCCGGTTATCAGCATAGCCCACTCAACGGTCATCTGGCCGGCACGGAAAAACGTAACGAACTTCAAACTTCATCCCACGGGATCTGTGCGGCTGAAAAACGTATGGCTCAAGTAACCATGGGAAAACAACTGTAAAATATGTAAACAGGGGGAAGAGGGTAAATCTCTTCCCCCTTTGTTTGTAAACTTTTTATTTAATTTAAACCAACAAAACCAATCGAACTATATTTTCATGCTGGCTTATATCATCCGACGCATATTCATTTTGATCCCAACCCTTCTCGGGGTATCTATCCTCGTCTTTTTTATGCTGCATATTACTCCGGGTGATCCTGCAGAACTGCTTCTCGGAGAAAGGGCTACTGAAGAAGCGCTGGTTGAACTTCGAGAGCACCTGGGACTGAATGAACCGCTTTATGTTCAATACGGAATGTTTTTAAAACGTTTGATGAAAGGTGATCTTGGCGAAACCATCTGGACCCGCCAGAAGGTCTGGACCGAGGTAAAGCATCGTTTTCCCGCCACCATAGAACTTACCCTTGCTGCCTTGTGCATAGCTTGTTTTTTCGGTATAATTTTCGGCATTATATCGGCAACCAAACAGTACTCCATATTTGACTATGTCAGCATGATCGGCGCACTCGCCGGTGTCAGCATGCCCATTTTCTGGCTGGGACTGATCTTTATGCTGATTTTTTCCCTCAACCTGGGCTGGCTTCCTATTTCCGGGCGGTTGAGTGTCGATATTGATCTGGAAGTTATAACCAATTTTTATATTCTGGATGCTGTTTTAACCCGTAACTGGGCGGCTTTGAAAGATGCGGCCTGGCACCTCATCATGCCTGCCGTAACCCTGAGTACCATTCCCATGGCCATTGTCGCCAGGATGACACGTTCGGCCATGCTGGAAGTTCTGCGACAGGATTATATTAAAACAGCCAAGGCCAAAGGGCTTTCAAATTTTACCGTGACTTTCAAGCATGCTCTGCGCAACGCGCTCATTCCGGTGGTAACCACAGTGGGCCTGCAATTTGGTGTGGCGCTGGGCGGGGCCATACTGACGGAGACGATTTTTGCCTGGCCCGGTGTAGGCAAATGGATGTATGACGCCGTGATGCAGCGCGACTACATGGTCATCCAGGGCGGTACGCTGTTTATTGCAGCAGTGTTTGTTGTAATCAATCTGTGTGTTGATGTCCTGTATGCGGTTATAAACCCGAGGATCAGTGTCCAATAATGACTAAGGAAAAAGCACAAAAAAATCCTTTTGATCGGCACCCGATGCTGGAACAGCTAAGTCAGCTGTGGCGTAACAAGACTGCTGTTGTCGGTCTGGTGATTATTACCGTGTTTATGTTAACGGCTGTTTTTGCTCCGCTGCTTAGTCCCCACGATCCGCTGGAGGTCTCCCTCTATGATCAGATCAAACCCCCGGTCTGGCACGAAAAAGGAACATGGAAAAATATTCTGGGAACGGATGACCTGGGCAGGGACACCCTTTCCCGTATCATTCACGGTGCCAGGGTATCCCTTGCTGTGGCAATAATCAGTGTCGGCATAGCCTTTGTTTTCGGCGTCCTGCTCGGCTCTATATCCGGATATTATAAGGGAGGGATTGATAGCATCATTATGCGTATCATGGATATTATCCTGGCATTTCCATATCTTTTGCTGGCCATTGTTGTTGTGGCCTATCTTGGCCCAAGCCTGGAGAATGCCATGATGGCTATTGGTATCACCTACATTCCACGGTTTGCGCGCATTGTTCGCGGCAGTGTACTGGAAGAATGTGAAAAGGACTATGTTATGGCGGCACGGTCCATCGGTGCTAAAAACTGGCGGATAATTTTCCTGGCGATTTTGCCGAACTGTATGGGGCCTCTGATTGTTCAAACCACCTTGAGTATGGCCTCGGCAATCCTGGATGCGGCAGCCCTGAGTTTTCTAGGGCTAGGTGCCCAGCCGCCTACTCCCGAATGGGGTGGGATGATTGCCATGAGCCGTGGCTTGATTCTGCGGGCATCATGGGTGATGACATTTCCCGGTATTGCGATTTTGCTGGCAGTTATAGGCTTCAACCTGCTGGGTGATGGACTGAGAGATGCACTTGATCCGAGACTGAGAGACTAAACCTTCTTTAAAGTAGTGAATAACGATAAATTGATGATTGAAGGATGGAAATCTTTTTTATACAATCGACAATCATCTGATCACCACAGACGAGCCTGAAAGGAAAAAAATTATTATCACGAAAACACGAAAAGGAAAAAATTATAATTTCGTGCTTTCCCTATTTCGTGTTTTCGTGATTGGTTTTTACGAATCCTAAGTTGGCCAATAACGCTTTATGAAAAACAATAACTTATTAGACATTCAGGGCCTGAAAACTTATTTTTCTGTTCGGGGCCAGACCGCCAAGGCCGTGGATGATATCAACCTGACCATCCAGGCCGGTCAGACTCTGGGCCTGGTGGGAGAGTCCGGTTGCGGCAAAAGTGTGACGGCCCATTCCATTATCCAACTCATTCCTGATCCTCCGGGAAAGATTATGGGAGGAAAGATATTCTTTGAAGGCGACAATCTCCTGGAATATCCCGAAAAAAAGATGCGTAAAATTCGCGGTAACCGTATTTCAATGATTTTCCAGGAACCTATGACATCCTTAAACCCGGTTTTTACTGTGGGAGATCAGGTCGCTGAAGTAATCCGTCTGCACCAGAGGCTCTCGCGCAAAGATACTCAGGACCGCGTTATCGAAATGTTTCAACTGGTGGGAATCCCGGCACCGGAAGCCCGACTGAACGATTACCCGCACCAGATGAGCGGTGGTATGCGCCAGCGGGTGATGATTGCCATGGCTCTGGCATGCAGTCCCAGGCTGATGATTGCCGATGAGCCGACAACAGCTCTGGATGTTACCATTCAAGCGCAAATTCTGGATCTTATGAACAAGCTGAAAGAGGAAACAGGGGCTGCAATCTTGTTTATCACTCATGATCTTGGGGTGATTGCGGAGATGGCCCAGCACGTTGCGGTTATGTATGCCGGGAAAAGGGTGGAATTCGCCGACGTCAACACCATTTTTTCCAATCCCAAACATCCGTACACCATTGGGTTGTTGGAATCGATCCCGACTGTCGGCAGGAAAACTTCAGACGGGAAACTCAGCACCATTTCCGGTACCGTACCATCGCTGTTCAACCTGCCCAGCGGCTGTCTGTTCAGTGACAGGTGTCCGGATGTTTTTGATGACTGTCGAAAAGTCGAACCGAAGATGTATAACGCTGGAAAAAACCATATTGCACGGTGTTTGAAATATGCCTGATCATGCCAAAAACCAGTACTTGCTTGAAGCAAACGATGTAGTAAAACACTACCCTATCCGGGGAGGTGTTTTTTTTAAACAGGTGGCATCTGTTAAAGCGGTGGACGGTATCAGCTTAAACATCCGCAAGGGAGAAACCCTGGGCCTTGTGGGGGAGTCCGGTTGTGGTAAGACCACATTCGGACGGGTCATTCTGCGGTTGGAAGAACCTACGGCCGGTGAAGTTATTTTTGAAGGCGAAAACATCCTGGCCTACGATCAAAACAAGATGCGCGCTTTGCGTAAAAAAATGCAGATTATTTTTCAGGACCCATTCTCTTCTTTGAATCCACGTAAAAATGTATCGCAAATTATTGGAGAGCCCTTGTTGATACACGGGGTTAAGAATAGAGGACAAAGAGAGGAACGAGTGTTGGAGCTTCTACGTGTTGTCGGCTTGCGGCGTGAGCACATGCGCCGGTATCCGCATATGTTTTCCGGGGGGCAACGCCAGCGGATCGGTGTAGCCAGAGCACTGGCCTTAAATCCCGAACTGATCGTATGCGACGAAGCCGTCTCAGCACTGGATGTTTCAATTCAGGCCCAGGTGCTTAATCTTCTTAAAGAACTTCAAGATGAATTTGATCTCACCTATCTGTTTATATCCCATGATTTACACGTTGTCGAACATATCAGTGACCGTGTGGCGGTGATGTATCTTGGAAAACTCGTAGAAGTTGCGAAAAGTAAAGAACTCTACCACAGGCCGCTTCATCCTTACACCCAGGCGCTACTGTCCGCTTCTCCCATGCCGGATCCGACTTTAAAAAGAAAACGTATTATTTTAAAAGGAGATGTGCCCAGCCCCATCGATCCTCCGCCGGGATGCCGGTTCCACACAAGGTGTATGTACACCCGGGATATATGCAGTTCAAAAGAACCGGTACTGCAGGAAGCTGAATCAGGGCACTTTACCGCGTGCCACTTTGCAGGTGTGGTTGGGTTAAATCGAGCAGCCTAAAACCATTCCTTCATAGATAGCTTCTTTGGCACTCCTTGCTTCAAGGCAGTCGCCTATAAAGAAAAATAAACAAGGTCAAAATACACATTTTCTGAGAATAACTCTTCCTGTCTTACCGTCACATCTTCCTGTTATGGTTATATGCGCTCCCTTTTCCTGAGCAATAACATTTTTTTTATGTTCTTTATCAAAAAAGCATTGTATGCCGCAGAGGCTATTCTTTGTTTTCAAGCAGATATTAAATTTCCCAATCATATCTTTTCCAATACTACCTATCTCGCCGCTTACCGAAACGACTTTTCCTTTAAACTTTTTATCTGCAGAAGGTTCATTCTGCTCATATATTTTATACAGCCGGGACGCTGTAATCGAAACAGCCGGGTCGGAATATTTTACTTGTGTTTTTTCGTCCATTTTATTTGTCAGCTTTGGATAGATATAAAAAACAATCAACACCGCAATTATAAAAAGAACAGCTCTTGTAAAAACATTTTTTTTAATTAAATTGCCGCAAACCGGACAGTATTTATCCTTGTTGTTTACTTCCTTGCCGCATTTTTTACATCTAATTTGAACCATTATTTTCCTTTGGAGAAAGTTTTCTGTTTATTTTGTGGCTGCAAAAGTACGGGTAATATAATATTAAATCAGCAGTGCGTCAAAGGAATAATAATTGCTGGATAGACATGACACCAAACACTTGATGAGGCTTCCTTTTAAACTGATTTATTCCGATTATATTTTTTCAAATGCGTTTGCCCTGCTGCATGTTGAATGTTTTCTTGAACTTAAGACAATTTATGTGCTATAGTTACTGGCTAATAGAAAACCGTTGTTTTTTTGCTAGGTATACCATGACTTTATAATTTGAGACTTTTGCAAAATGGTAATTTTCGAAGGTCTCTCCAAGACAAACAGGTAAAAATATGAGCCTGCGAACCAAATTGCTTATTTTCTCTATTATTCTTGCATTGATTCCCCTGGGAATTGCCGGAAGGAGCCTGATTAAGATAACCAGGGATGAGTTAAAAAGTTCTGCCAACGATAAACTTATCGCAACGGCTAAAAAGGTAACACAGGAAATTGAGGACTTTTATAAATATTCCTGGCTGGCTCCTCTCAGGTTGATAAAAAAAGCTGTTGAAAGTGAAAACCTGGGTGTTAATGCAAAGCTTTCTCTTCTGACCGAAGGAATTAAAAATATAACCGATGTCGTAGCGCTTCAAATTTCTGTTCAGGGCGCTTCGACCCCACTTCTTGTTACTCAAGATGAATTTTCGAATAAACTTAGAAAAATATCTGTCGATTCGAAGCAATTTCTGAAATTAACACCCAAACTGATTGCCGCATTAAAAAAGGAAAAAGAAATCTATGCAGGCGATTTAACATACCTGATCGAAGCAGATGCATGGTTAATTACACTGATCCTGGAACTTGACAAAAGAACCTTTGGCCGCAGCGCAACCCTTTCCGCCAGAATAAATCTTGATCGCCTTAGAAAACGTATCGAAAACAATCAATCTGCTGAAAAAATTCCCATAACACTGATTAATTCACAGGGACAAAAGATTTTTGCCTCCGGCATGCCGGACCTCAGCGAGAACCTGCTTGTGAAAACAGTGAAGGAATTGCTGGCTTCGAATATTCGCACAATTGGCGTCCAGCCTTATCAGCGGCCCTCAGGCGAGAAAATGTTGGGTGCATACGGTATTCCCAGCATCCTGAACATGGGAGTGATTGTTGAGAAGAATGAAAAAGACGCCTACCAGGCGGCAGCAGAGATGCAGCGCAACCTTATCATCTGGATTGTTTTCGGTTTTTCCGTTGCTGTGGCTGGAGCAATTATTGTTTCTGTTTCCCTGACAAGGCCCTTGTTGAAACTGACACGGGCTGCACGCCAGATTTCGGAAGGCAATCTTTCGATCCGTATTGAAGGCATAGAACAAAAAAACGAAATTGGCGAGCTGTCCACGGCTTTTAATAAAATGGTGGATGATCTTCGTTTGTATATTGATAAATTGACGGAAACCACTAAAGCCAAGGAAAGAGTTGAGAGTGAACTGGAACTTGGAAAGACTATTCAACAGGGTTTTCTTCCTAAGAAATTTCCCCGGTTAAAGGAAATTGAAGTGTGGGGTAAATGTGATCCTGCACGGGAGGTTGGGGGAGATTATTTTGATTTCTTTACAAACGGCATATTGTGCCCGGCCGTTGAATAAATAAAACGACCGGTAGTAATATTAAACACACCATAAAATAATGTTATAAACATATTTGCCCCCTGGTCCAAAGC
>Ga0255437_1006_pt1 | contig 21212 bp, 15 predicted proteins | sample ANMaggSeSYBR02I4_FD_182644 | JGI IMG/M metagenome (GOLD analysis project Ga0255437, IMG submission 182644) | Sediment cell enrichment communities from methane seep in Santa Monica Basin, California, United Staets - ANME aggregate JGI... | ecosystem: Environmental > Aquatic > Marine > Cold seeps >... | reverse complement strand
ATCGGTTTTTTTGTATTGGCTGTTGTTTTTCCAGTCATTGGGTTATTTCAAGCCGACGTATTTACGGGTACTGCGAATGCGGCTTCAGCTGGTGTTAATGAAATGCCATGCTGGCCCCACGAAAAAAGCGATCTTTATTCTGATCCGGCAATTGTGTTCGGAAAACTGCCAAACGGTTTCAGATATGTACTTATGGAAAATCACGAGCCGAAAAGCAGGGTGAGTATGCATCTTAACATTCAGGCAGGTTCAATGAATGAATCAGACCACGAGCAGGGTATGGCGCATTTTCTTGAACATATGCTATTTAACGGGTCTACACATTTTAAACCAGGAGAGCTTGTAAAGTATTTCCAGAGCATAGGCATGCAGTTTGGACCTGACGCAAATGCCCATACAGGATTTTACGAAACGGTTTATGATGTCCTTTTGCCGGAAGGAAGCATAGAAGATCTTAAAAAAGGTCTTGTGGTATTAAAAGACTATGCTCAGGGTGCGCTTCTTTTGCAATCTGAGATCGACAAAGAAAGGAAAATTGTTCTCGCTGAAAAAAGGACCCGTGACAGTGCATCATACCGCACATTTATTTCAACTATAAAGTTTGAGCTTCCTGATACCAGGATACCTGAAAGACTGCCAATAGGTAAAGAAAATATTATTAAAAATGCAGATCGAAGCCTTTTAAAAAAATTCTACGATACATGGTATAGGCCTGAAAATATGGTAATTGTCATGACAGGAGATTTTGACACGGGCGCGGCTGCTGAACTTATAAAAAAGAACTTCTCTTCAATATCGGCCAGGGCTTCACGAAAGCCTGATGCAGATATAGGGGAGATAAATCATAAAGGAATCAAGTCGTTCTATCACTTTGAAAAAGAAGCCGGGAATACAACGGTGAGCATTGAAATTGTAAGAAAGACTGATAAAACTCCTGATTCCTTTGCATTGCAGAAAAAGTGGTTGCTTAATGATATCGCAGACCGGATTGTTCAGGACAGGCTTGATGCAATGGTCGGTAAACCCGGCACTCCATTTACATCGGCTGCCATCAGCTCGGGAATTTATCTGCGACAGATAGAATATGCACAGATTACTGCTGATTGCAGTCCTGGAAAATGGGAGGAAACTTTATCAGTTATCGAAAAGACATTAAGACAGGCAATAGAACACGGGTTTACAAAATCAGAACTTGAAAGGGTAAAAAAAGATTTTTTTTCAGACCTTGATAGTGCAGTAAAAAAGGCGTCAACCAGGAACAGCCGTGTTCTTGCCCGGGAAATTATAAGTAACATAAATAACAACAGGGTACTCCAGTCGCCCAGCCAGGAAAGAGCGCTTTTTGCGCCGGTTATCAATTTAGCAGCATTAAAGGATGTGCATGAATCTTTCAAAAAGACATGGGAGCCTGAACACAGGCTTGTCATTGTTACCGGTAATGCAAAGATTTCTTCCGGCGATAACGACACAAAAGATATAATACTGTCTTCCTTTAACAAAAGTCAAAATGTAAAAGTGCTGCCACCGGTGGAGAAAGAATCCGTTATTTTTCCATATCTGCAGGAACCGGAAGAAAAGGGACGGATAATTGCTAAAACAAGAATAGATGATCTCGGAATTGTCCGGGTTGACTTTGAAAACGGAGTCCGCCTGAATCTTAAAAAAACGGATTTTAAGGCAGATGAAGTAAAAGTTTTGCTTGCTTTTGGTTCTGGCAGATCGGCTGAGCCTTCTGACAAAGCCGGGCTTGCCGAATTGAGTGAAGCTGTGATTAATGAAAGCGGACTCGGCCTACTTGAGAAAGATGATGTTGAACGAGCCCTCGCAGGAAAAAACACAGGTGTTTTTTTTGAAATAGACGAAGATAAGTTTTCCCTTAATGGAATATCAGTGACAAAGGAAATTGAATTGCTGTTTCAGCTTCTTTATGCTCACCTGGTTGATCCGGGATACAGGAAAAATGCTTATAACCTTTCAATCAAACGGTTTGAGCAACAATACAAGGCCCTTTCCAGTTCCATAGACGGTGCCATGATGCTTTCCGGCAGGCGTTTTCTGGCAGGAGGAGACAGCCGGTTCGGTCTTCCTTTATTTGATGAATTAAAAAAATTGACACTTGAGGATATCCGGTCATGGATCGACGGCCCTTTGAAACATGGCAGGCTCGAAGTGTCCGTAGTGGGGGATTTTGACATTGATCTGATGACAGATACCGTATCAAGATATCTTGGAAGCCTTCCGGTCCGAAAGGGGCCTGAACACAGCAAAAGATCGGATTTGCCTGAATTCCCGGTAGCTCAATTTTTGAAAATAGAGGTTCCGACAAAAATTAATAAAGGGATTGTAATTGTTGCTTACCCGAGTGAGGATTTATGGGATATTAACAGGTCACGCCGTCTGTCTGTACTATCGGAAATATTTTCAGACAGACTCAGGGAGAATATCAGGGAAAAGCTTGGCGCAGTTTATTCAGCCTTTGCGTTTAACTCACCAAAGCGGGCTTATCCGGGGTATGGTGTATTTTATTCCATGGCATATATAGATCCTGGGCAGGCCGGTTTAATAGAATCGCAGATAAAGAAAATAGCATCAGATATTTCAAAAAACGGTGTTACACAGGAAGAATTAAATCGTGCCCTTAAACCCACCCTTACAAGCATTAAAGAAATGCTTGGGAAAAACAGCTACTGGCTTGGTACGGTTCTATGCCAATCCCTGATCTATCCGCAGCAATTGCAGTGGAGTCGGACAATTTTAAAGGATTATGCTTCAATCAACGCAGATGAAGTGTCAACCCTTGCAAAAAAATACCTTGATAACAGCAAGGCGGCAACGATTATTATAAAACCTGTGGATAAAAAGTGATGGCGTCGTAGAAAGTCCCATCTACTGCGTTGCAGCGGTTTTTCAGACACTCGGCATACTACATGTATTGCCTCGTCCCTGAAAAACCACTGCGCCTTGTATATGGAACTTTCTAGTTAGCCATCGGTGATACTTTTTACGAGTCTGTCAAAACTGATTGCGTCGTAAAAAGTCAAAAAAACCCCTTTCCCGTTGCCTAATGATAAATGTTCTGCTATGGGCAGGTTTGATTTTTTTATAACCGAGCATGCAGAGTTATGACTGACAAATAAGAAATCTAAAGGATGTAACAGTTTAGCTTATTAAAAAGCCGCATTCAGATAATCCGTTTTTAAGACGTGTCGAACTCAGGCAGAAGTAAACGTAAAGAAAGAACAGGGACAATCCTTTAATAAAAAGCTTATTAAACGAACATATTCTTTGCCTTACATATAAAATATGCTTGTTTGTTGTTCTTTCTTAACGCTTACTAATGCCTTCAAACAGCGACCCGCCTTAAAACCGGATCACCTGAATGCTCATTTTGGCACGTTTTTCAAAAGGCTAAATTAATACTAAAGGATAAATAATGACTAAAAAGACGAATTCGTCTGATACTATAAACAGAGTATGGAAATTTTTCACTTCAGTAAAGCTGACTGTAGTCCTTCTGCTTTCCCTTGCAGTTACTTCCATTATCGGAACCGTTATACCGCAAAGCGGTACTGCATCTGAATATTTTCACAAGTATGGTGAGCTCCGGTATAAAATTCTTTCTTTTCTTGATTCAATATTTGATATTTTTGACATGTACCATTCCTGGTGGTTTCAGCTTCTTCTCCTTTTGCTGACCATAAATATTATTATTTGTTCAATTGATCGCATGAAAACAATATGGAAGATTATATTCGTCAAAATTCCACCGTTCAATGTTTCAACATTTAGGCGTCTTGAATATAAAAAAGAATTTTCCGAAAGTAGCATGCCCGATGAACTGGAGCAAATCTATAAGCCGGTTATTTCCAAGAGCTATGGATACAGCAGGATTGAACAGACGAATAACGGGTTTTGTCTTTTTGCTGAGAAATGGCGCTGGACACGCTTTGGCGTTTATATAGTACATTTAAGTATTATTTTAATGCTGCTTGGCGGTTTGATAGGTTCAATTTTTGGTTTTGAAGGATTTGTCAATATACCCGAGGGTGAGTCGGTCAAGAAGATAAATTTGAGGAATACCGCTGAAATGCATCTTCTCGATTTTGAGATTAAGTGCGAAGACTTCAGTCTCAGTTTTTATGATTCAGGCGCACCCAAAGAATATCGCTCCAGCCTGGTAATTATCGAAAATGGAAAACCGGTTTTAAAAAAGGATATAATCGTAAACGATCCTCTTCGTTACAAAGGGATTAATATGTTTCAGTCCAGTTACGGCACCCTGCCTCCAAAGGAAGTCACATTGAGTTTTACGATCAGAGAAACCGGTATGGAATACAAGAAAAAGGCTGCCATTAACAAGCCGGTTGATATACCGGAAGGCCTGGGAACTTTTATAATAAAAGATTATAGCAATTCTGCCGGTTTTAAAGGCCACAATATTGGAGAAGCTTTTATGGGAACCTTAACGCAGCAAACCGGAAAACAGGTTAACATACTGCTTCCTATGCGTTTTCCCAGCTTTGACAAAATGAGAAAGGGCGATGTGGTTATTGCCGTAGCAAGCCACAATCACAGATATTATACCGGTCTTCAGGTGACAAAGGATCCTGGCGTGTGGGTTGTCTATTCGGGATTTATTTTGATGATTATCGGATGTTTTGTCACATTCTTCATGTCACATCAGCGGCTTTGCATTGAAGTGACAGGCAAAGGGAATCACAGCATGGTTATGGTTGCAGGTACTTCAAATAAGAATAAAATGGGGATGCAAAGAAAGATTGAAATACTATCGGAAAAACTTAATAGATTATTGCCATAAATTGAAGTAATAAGGAAAAGAAAAAATTATGAACAGCTCAATCATATTATCAGTTACAACATTTGTTTACGGTTTAGCAGCCTTTTTATACATTGTGTCGTGGGTTTTTAAAAAGGAGGCCCCTGGAAAACTGGCTTTATGGACGGCAGTTTTAGGACTTGCAGGTAATACGGCAGGCATTATTTTACGATGGATAGAATCATACCAGCTGGGCATCGGTCATGCTCCTCTTTCTAATCTGTATGAGTCTTTGGTCTTTTTTGCATGGACTATTTTGATCATTTATCTGTTTGTTGAGCAAAAGTATAAAAATCGCACCATAGGAGCGTTTGTTACACCCCTTGCTTTTTTTGCCATGGCATATGCATCTCTTCACAATAATAGTATACAGCCCCTGATCCCTGCACTGAAAAGTAACTGGCTGATTGCCCACGTTATTACCTGTTTTATAGGTTATGCTGCCTTTGCAATAGCTTTTGGAACAAGCTGGATGTACCTAATAAAGAAAAGAGACACTAAAGGAAAAAGCCTTTTGCTCAAAAGGTTTCCAGAAGAAAATATAATCGATGAGCTGACATATCAGATGATAATGTTAGGCTTTCTTTTCCTTTCCATAGGTATAATAACAGGGGCGGTTTGGGCTAATTCGGCCTGGGGGCGTTACTGGGGCTGGGACCCAAAAGAGACATGGTCACTTATTACATGGTTTATATATGCCACAGTGCTACATGCCAAAATGATGCGTGGTTGGCACGGCAAAAAGATCGCCTATCTTTCCATGGCAGGTTTTGCAGCGGTTCTTTTTACCTATTTTGGTGTAAATTGGCTGCCAGGTTTGCACAGCTACGGTGCAATGGGGCAGTGAAGTACGATAGCCCCGCGACATAACTTAATTAGCTTCGCTCACAATTGGAATAATAGAAGAATAAGGAGAATATTGCCATGGGCCTGCTAGAATTTGCGTTGATCTTCACTGTAATCTACGCATTGTATAATTTACAGCAAATCAAGATAACCTTGAAAGAAAAAGGATTAACGGTGGATGTAATCAAGGGTTCGTTTGGGGACTATCGGAAATTCAAAGACTTGATTCGCAATGAACCCGACCAGAAGAAAAAAATGGAATATCAAAAAATCCTCAATGGCTTGCATTTTGCCCTGTTTGGCCTGGTATTATTTGCCGTTATGATTCTGAGCGGTCGACTGTGAACAGGGCGATAAAAATGGATAAAATACAACCATAATCGAGCTAAACCTCGATTATGGTCGTCCGTCGATTGTTGTCAGTTGTGGGTTACCGAACTATACTAACTGATTTTATATCTTTACTATGGAAAAAGAATAAAATGTAAAACCATATCCTTGTTCATTCGGCAACTGACAACGGACGACTGACTATTGACATTGAGCGATTAAGCTCAATTAGGGTACAAGTTTCAGTGGTTTTCACTGGTGGGTAGTAGAGTGCGAAGAACATCCTCTTTGCCGATGACTCCAACCAGGTTCGAGTCTTCGACCACGGGCAGGGTATGAAAATTGCTGTCAACCATCAGGGCCGCAACGGTTTCGAGTCTGGTGTCAAGTCTGACGGTGACCGGCTTAGGCGTCATAGCTTCTGAAACCGTTAGGGCTGCGATTTTACCGACCTGCTTTTCAAGCTGTTTCATAGACGTCAATCGTATGAGCCCATCGAGGAAAGTAAAAAGAGTGGGGATCGGCAGCTTTTTTTGCTGGGTAATAAGATCGCTTTGACACAGGATGCCCACCAGTTGGCCGCTATCGTCTACTACCGGGACACCGTTAATCCGGTTATCAAGCAGGATTTTAGCCGCCCCGGCAATATCCATATCCTGGGTGACCGTGATAAGATTGGTGGTCATGATGTCTCTAACAGTGATCATTGCTTCCTCCTGTTTCAAAGGTCTAACTTCTATCATACACAAACAGCATCAAGGGATCAAGCAATAAGAACCAGGGTAACCGCATTTGTCAGGCGACAATTTTATTTTTCCCTCAGCTACAATTATAATTCCCGTTTTTGTTACCTACTAACAAACTAATTTCATAAAGAAATGCTTGCAAAATCCTTTTTATTTATTACATATACTCTCTTGGAGGATAGAGCAACGTTGGGGACCGACTCGAGGGCTGTTTTATTAAAATCAATGGCATTTGTGAGGACTTCTGGTTTGTGATAAAGATGCTAAAGTTGATGTTGTCGTAAAAAGTCCCATCTGTTGCGCTTTGTATATGGAAATTTCTACTCAGCCATCGGTGAGACTTTTTACGACGCCATCAAAGTTGATAGTATGAATTTTTAAAGGGAATAAGTTAATGCCAAAAAAAATATCGTTGAAATATGGAACAGAGAAGTTTCAATTTAAACTGCCGGATTATGCCGGGATCCCTGGAATAAATGACCCGGATGCTAAAATAACAACATCGGGGTTTAAAACCAGGGTGCAGCGGGAGCTGGAGCGATTAAGACCCGATTTTTCTGATGTAGCAATTGTTCTTGCAGATAAAACCCGCCTTTGCGGGTATCCGCTCTTTCTACCGGTGTTAATCAAAACGCTTAAAGAGTTCGGGGCGAAAAAAAGGCAATATAACAGTGTATATTGCATACGGAACACACCCGCGCCAGACAGACAATGAATCTTTTGAGCTTTACGGAGATACATACAAAAATTATCGTTTTGTTCACCACGATTGTCGAGAAAACAATATCTTTACCAAATTAGGGAAAACCATGCGCGGCACTCCGGTTTATATGCGCAGGGATATTATAGACTCAAGTTTTATTATTACCTTCGGTGCGATTTCACATCACTATTTTGCCGGATATGGCGGAGGGCGAAAATTGATTTTTCCGGGTTTGGGACGATGGGATGCTATTTATAAAAACCATGGGTTATTTTTAGATAAGCAAAACAGGGTCCTTTCCGTATCATGCCTGCCGGGTGTGCTTGATGGGAATCCCCTTGCGGAAGATTTGGCGGAGTATGAAACCTTTCGTCCTGCAGATTTATCAATCCACGGAATTATTGACAGCAGGGGAAATGTTTGTGATTTATTGCCTGGAAGCGGGAAAGATCATTTTCAAAAAGCATGCAGAGAACACGGGAAAAATTGTGAGATATATACCAATAAAAATTATGATCTGGTTATTGCTTCCTGCGGAGGGTATCCGAAAGATATCAATTTTATTCAAAGTCATAAGGCCCTACATCATGCTTCTATGTTTGTAAATGACGGAGGGGATTTGATTGTTTTTGCTAAATGTCGTGACGGCATCGGTTCAAAAACCTTTCTGCCGTGGTTTGAACTTGGAACATGGGAAAAAGCGTTTGACAGGTTATCAAAAAATTACGAAGGAAACGGCGGAACTGCGCTTTCCATGATGTCAAAACTGCGCCGGATTAATATCAGCATGGTGACGGAGCTGGATGACGCTATATGCAAGACTATCGGAGTTAAAAAAATAACAATGAATCAGGCAAAGGAGCATGTTGAAAGATTTTCTGGTTCAATTGCAGGCATAACCCATGCAGGTCTGCTGGTGAAAAAGGCTTCTATCATTTAGCGGAGCTTTTCGTTTCATCCAGGATTTTTCGGATTTTTTGAGAGAATTCAGAAATATTGAACGGTTTTTGGATAAATCCGTTGCATCCCCTTTGCATAATGTCATGCGCCTGGTCGTTGAGAGAGTAGCCACTGGATAGTATCACAGGCATCGCTGGCTGAATTTCATGGATAAGGTCGAAAGCCTTGTCGCCTTTGATCCCCGGCATGATAAGGTCAAGGATGACCAGATCAATATCGTCGCCCTTTCTTTTTACCGTATCGACCGCCTGCTCGCCATCCTTTGCGACAACCACACGGTAACCCAATTTCTCAAGCATTGCCTGCGCCACCTTAATGACCATCTCTTCATCGTCAACTATGAGAATGGTTTCCGATCCCTTGACAAGCTCGGTTTCTGTGGGAGCATCTCGATATGCCTCTTCGTTCGATACCGGCAAATAGATGTTAAATGTGGTCCCCTGACCGACTTCGCTGTAGACCGCGATGATGCCGGCGTGGTTTTTGATGATTCCATAGGCCGAAGACAATCCCAGCCCTGTTCCACGAGTTTTTTCTTTGGTCGTAAAAAACGGGTCAAAAACACGCTGGCAGATGGACTTATCCATGCCAATGCCGGTGTCCGTGACCGAAACCATGGCATAGCGACCTGGTTTCGCCTGATAGGGTTTGCAGTAAGCATCATCCATGGTGACGATTTTGGTTTCCAAATAGAGCTCCCCGCCGTCAGGCATGGCCTGCCATGCATTGACATACATGTTCAACAGGACTTGTTCGATTTGCCTGAGGTCTGCCGCTACTACAGGTGGCGGATTTTGCAATTTGGTGTGGATACGGATTTCTTTTTTCGTCCGACCGAACATCGTTGCACTTTCGAGCAGTAGGTCATTGATGTCGATGGGTCGCACTTCATATTTGCCTCCCTGTGCAAAACCCAAAAGCTGTTTTGTCAGATCCGTAGCGCTTCGGACGTAGTCCTCTATGGCTTTGATATGTTCCAAATGGGGGTGGGAAGACTCAAGATCAACCGACATGAGCGAGGCCCTGCCCTGGATGCCCATGAGCAGGTTGTTGAAGTCATGAGCAATTCCACCGGCAAGCGTGCCAATGGCTTCAAATTTCTGGGTCTGCTGGAGTTGCCGCTCCAGTTTTGTCTTTTCGGTGATGTCCTCGTAAATCACGAACTGGTTCATGTTTTCCATAGCGATCAATCTAAAATGAGTGTCTTTGCGGGATCCATCCTTGCAAGTCACTGTAAACGTACGCGGTCGGGATTGTCCGTCGGCGGTCTGCTTGAGATATGCTTTCCACGTTTGAACCACCGTGTCTCGATACGCTTTGTCCGGATAAGCTTTCCGGAACCAGACGTCACTGGTGGGGATATCTTCGATTGTATACCCGAACATATTACGGAATTCGGGGTTGGTATATTGGTAGCGGCCATCCTTTTCGATCATGGCTATACCGAACGGTGATTGCTGGACCAAGGTTCGAAACTTTTGCTCACTTTCCTTAAGCGCGTTCTCGGCCCGCACCCGGTCGGTAATATCAGTATAAACAGCAACAACTCCCGTAATGACGCCGTCTATCATGATGGGAGAGCCGGCGGCAATCACGCACAAAGGCGTCCCGTCTTTTCGATAGCGCTCCGTTTCAAACGCCTCCACCCGCTGTCCGGAAAGTACATACTGTGTCTTACCGCTGGCTTCGACGTGACTCTCGCCGGGCGCTAAGAGATCGTCCAGTTGAACGCCTATCACCTCTTCGAGCGTATAACCGAACATAGTAACAGCGCCTCGATTCCAGTCGACGATTCGGTGTTCCGAATCCATGGTAACGATAGCGTCGGGCGCGTGGTAGAACACCGATTCGAGGTACTGCTGGCGCATGAGGTTCTCTTCCTGGGCCTGTTTGAGCTCGGTAATGTCACGAACAAATTCAACAACTCCCGTTATTTTTTCCGAATTCGGATCTTTTATAGGATAACTGAAAAGCTCAATCCACTCTACGTCAGAATCAGAAAGTCCAACCACGATATCCTTTTCCGTCTTCCCTGATTCGAGACAGCGAAGTGTAGGGCAAGGATTACATGGCCTGTTTGCATTATGATAGCACTCGAAACACTTTTTGCCTTCAAGAGGGAGGTTCTCTGAATACCATTTTTCCATGACACCATTAACATGACGTATGGAAAGGTCAGGATTCAGAACGCTAATACCATCCTGGATGCTTTCGAATACACTGATCATGAATTGCTCGCTATCTCGCAACGCCTCCTCGGCCCGCTTACGCTCAATCTCAGTTTGTTCTAATTCGTGGACTCTTTTTTTTAATTCTTCATAGGAAGGTTTTTTAGTCATAATTGCATCCAAATAATAGAAAGAAGGTTCACCGTTTGGCAAGGTTTGAAATTCATGCTTTCTTGCGTGATACTTAAATTCCAATAAATTAAAGCATAGTGAAGTTATTTTTACACGAGCCCTAAACTCGCTGGTGATCATTATAAAAACTGTTTCTCTTTAATTTTCGTGGAAGATTCAGGTGTTAAGTTGTTGCCGTTAATCAGTCAATTATAGCTTGCAATTATCCAAGTGTGATATATTGAAATTACCTCAGTACAGAACTGTGATAATTAACGATTTAGGTTAAAGCTTGGTGCTTTTTCGGGCCGGTGCTTTTTACGGAAAAAAATTTGTGGTGGGCCGTGAAGGAATCGAACCTTCAACCTACTGATTAAGAGTCAGGTGCTCTGCCTAGTTGAGCTAACGGCCCGGTGAGGTCTCTAAACGGTAAGTTTGGTACCAGTTTTAAAACTTACTGTCAATTTATTTTTTGATAAAAAAGACCGGTTAACCAGGGTAGATGACAGCAAGAAAAATCGTTAGGTTTCTGTCTATACTGCCTAAGAGTTCGCGCAAAAAAGTGACAGTTCGTCATATCTCCCACATATTTTCTTTTTTCCTTTTCATCTTTTTTCTGTCCTTTTTCCAGGCGATCTCTTTTCGTTTTCTTTCGTGTTTGGACCTTTTATTGCGATCCTTTTCATCAGCCAAATCCATTAAAAAAGTGCCTGGAAGGCTTTTTGGTTTTTCTTTTTTTAAAATCTCTTCTTTTTTAGGCTCAGGCTTTTCTTTTGGCAGGGGCGGACCTGTAAAACAGCCAACGGGTATGGTGTCTGCAATAAATAGCAAATCTCCTGCCTGAAAAAATACAACACCATTATTACCAGACTTTTGGGTTTGAACTGTAAGAAGCACAGGGCTATGATCTATTCGTCTTCCTATTTTTTCAGCCAGTTCCTTTTCAGATGAAAGAATAACATGCCCGCGACCTATGGGGAATATCCCTTTATCCATGACAAAGGGATGCGCTTTTCTTCTTATGCAGGTGTACAAGAGTTTGGGAAGATTAGATGCCGGTATGCGCTCCGGCAGATGTTCACGGGATTTTGCACGGACAAGGTTGTCTGAAATTTCGATGGGAGGGTCAGGTAAGGTAATAAGGATTTCATCAATATGGAACCGGCGCACATATCTTAAGCCTTCTTCTTCACAAATTGCCTTTAATAATTCCTTAATTTTGACAAACCCTTCAGTATCCGGCACCAGCCCGAATTCATCAGGTCTGCGCCCCAGCATGTAGCAAATAAATTTGGCGAGCTGTTTTGGGGATTTTAGTTGACCCATTTATTAAAACTTTTTTTAACCAGAATATACCGGAACTGAAAAACTTTTATCACGAAAACACGAAGATACGAAAATACGAAAAATTGTTATTTCGTTCTTTCTCTCTTTCGTGTTTTCGTGATTGGTTTTAATTAGTTCGGCCATAAATGACACTATTTACATTGTTAAAAAAACTATGTATATTCCATCAGGTTTTTTCACTCTTATCAACAAAAATGTCAACAGGTTTGCTAAATAGAAAGGAAAGGATTTTAAAATGAATCGTAAAAAATCAGATACACTTTTTAATAAGGCTTTGGGTGTAATCCCCGGAGGTGTAAACAGCCCTGTACGTGCATGCAAGTCGGTTGGGGCAAAGCCGCTTTTTATAGATCATGCTGACGGATGCATGGTTTATGATTCGGACGGCAACAGTTTTATCGATTATATAGGCTCATGGGGACCTATGATCCTTGGGCACAGGCATCCTGCGGTTATTGAAGCTATCACGAACGTTCTGGAACGAGGTACCAGTTTCGGTGCGCCAACCGATCTTGAAGTAAGGCTTGCCGAACTTGTTATTGAAGCACTTGAATCGGTTGAGATGGTACGAATGGTGAATTCCGGTACGGAAGCCACCATGAGCGCAATACGGCTTGCCCGCGGGGTTACCGGGCGGGATAAGATCATTAAATTTGACGGATGCTATCATGGCCATGCGGATTCACTTCTTGTGGAAGCTGGGTCCGGGGTTGCCACGCTGGGCATTCCTGGAAGCCCCGGTGTGCCGGAATCATTTGTCGCACACACTCTTTCGCTTCCTTATAATGATGTTGATTGTGTTAAAAAAATCATGGAAGAGCAGGGGAAAAAGATAGCCTGTATCATTGTAGAGCCTGTTGCAGGGAACATGGGACTTGTTCCGCCTTCTGACGGTTTTTTAGAAGTATTGAGGGAGCTGACGAAGAAAAACGACAGCTTACTTATATTTGACGAGGTTATGACCGGTTTCAGAGTGGCATATGGTGGGGCACAATCATTATATGGGATCATTCCTGATATATCCTGTTTTGGAAAAATTATTGGAGGAGGTCTGCCTGTAGGAGCATATGGAGGCAGGCGCGATATCATGGAAAAAATAGCACCGCAAGGGTCTATATACCAGGCTGGGACACTTTCCGGCAATCCCGTTGCTATGGCGGCAGGTATTGCAACACTTGAACAGGTAAAAAAGCCCGATTTTTACGAAAAACTCGACGAAAAGTCGGACCGACTTGTTGTAGGTTTTGAAAAAGCTGCAAAACAAGCAGGTATAAAGGTCTCTGTGGACAGGGTCGGTTCAATGCTGGGGCTCTTTTTTACAGATAAAAAGGTTAATAATTTTGACGAGGCAAAAACAAGTGATCTAAAGATGTTTTCAGCCTATTATAAGGGGATGTTGGAAAAAGGAATTTATCTTGCCCCGTCCCAGTTCGAGGCACTTTTTGTTTCTTCGGCACATACAATCGAACACATTGATAGGACAATTAAGGCAGCAGAGGAAGTGTTCAGCGAACTGACAAAATAACTCAGGTGAGCCAGTTTCAAAATGTTCAATTTTGTCCAAGATCAAGAAAGGCGAAAATTTTAACCGGAGGAATACATTAAGTATTTCGAGGATTAAAATTTGAGCCTGACGCAGAAATTGGGCAGATAAGCGTAGACTTCGAAAGGGGGCGTTTTGAAATTGGTTCAGGCATTAAATATTTCCAATACTGCGGGCAACGCAACACCGCTCGGTTCCTTGATAAAATAGCCTGTATTGCTGCTTAAAGCCAGATTTGAGAACGGGTTCTCCTCGATATTTATATCCAGGATGATCCCGTTATGATTTTTTACTTCCCGGGCTACCATGTTGGGCAGGTTTGTTGCACCTGATGTTCCGACAATTATAAGTAATTCAGTCTGGCCGGCAACATTAATGGAGCTGTGATAACGATAGAAATTTTCATTATAGGCTTCATCAAACCACAATACATGGGGACGGGTGTATCTTCCACATTCAGGACATAATAGTAGTTCTCTCTGTGATTCGTCAAGGTCTTCACCTTTTGTTATTGCTCGAAGATTTTTGGGGACAGGGTAAATAGTTGAAGTGCATTCATAAGCACAGCGCGTAAAAAAAATATTTCCGTGTATCTGGTAAGTGTTTTCTAAACTATTACCTGCACGCAGGTGCAGCCCGTCAACATTTTGCGTGATTAATGTGAAACGGTCTTGAAAGAACTTTTCCATTTCAACTAAAGCAAGATGGCCTTTATTCGGGTCGGCTTTTCGACAGATACCGAGTCTATACAAATACCATTTCCAGACTTCATCAGGATTTTGCATAAACATTTGGTATGTTGCCATTTCCTGGGGATGGTATTCCTTTGAACCTACTGTCCAGAATCCCTCGGGCCCGCGAAAAGTAGGGATATTGCTTTCCGCAGATATGCCGGCTCCGGTTAGGATTGTTATACGCCCTGCACCTTTGGAGAAATCCTTTAAAACCTTTTTAATTTCTTTGTCCATATTTTGCCATCCTTATTTTTGTTTATGAATTAAAAAAACAGATAATTCAATGATTTCTTGAAAACTCTTTTGTAAAATGTAACATTTTAACAACAGCAAAAGTATCAGGGAGTTTATCATAAATGGATTTAAGTAAAAACCGAATTCCGGAACATGTTAAAAAAATTCACCTGATTGCAGTGTGCGGTACAGGCATGGGAGCGCTTGCCAGCATGCTGAAGGATATGGGTTTTGAAGTCACGGGTTCTGACCGGAAAATATATCCTCCCATGAGCAGCTTTCTTGCTCAAAAGGGAATTAAGATTGCAGATGGTTTTGATGAGAAAAATATTTCATCTGATACTGATCTTGTGGTGGTTGGAAATGCGATTTCAAAAAATAACATCGAGGTGATTGAAACAGATAAAATGGGGCTTTATTTTTGTTCAATGCCCCAGGCATTAAACCGGTTTATTGCAGCAGGCAAAAAGCCGGTAATAATTGCAGGTACGCATGGTAAAACGACAACATCTTCTATTCTTGCCTGGATACTCTTTAAAGCCGGTCTAGATCCAACATTCATGATAGGAGGATTATTAGAAAATTTTGGCAGCAACTATAGGCTTGGAAAAGGCGAGCATATTATCATAGAGGGTGACGAATACGACACAGCCTTTTTTGATAAAGGTCCGAAATTCTTACATTATGATCCACACATTGCAGTGCTTACCAGCGTTGAATTCGATCATGCGGATATATTCAAAGATATGAATCATGTTAAAGAAACCTTTGACAGGTTTATATCTTCAATCGCACAAAAGAGCACCCTTGTTGCGTTTGATGGTGATAAAAATGTAGGGGAACTTATAAAAGGCAGGAAATGCAATGTTGAAAGATACGGCAGGGATATGGATTCAACATGGCGGATACTAAATATCTCCATAGACCCTCCGTGGACTTTTTTTGAGGTTTTAAAGCAGGGAAGAGCTTTTGGAACCTTTAAAACAAACCTTATCGGCATGCACAACCTGTTAAATATTTTATCAACCATTGCAGTTGCCGACAGGTTGAATATACCATGTGAAGTTATTGCCGGGGCCCTTGAAACCTTTAAAGGGATAAAAAGAAGGCAGGAGGTTCGTGGCGTAAAAAGAGGGATAACGGTTATGGATGATTTTGCCCATCATCCAACTGCAGTAAGAGAAACGATCAGTGCCGTTAAGCCTCAATATATAGAGGGGCAAATTATTGCTGTCTTTGAACCAAGGACAAATTCCAGCATGAGAAAAATTTTTCAGGATATTTATCCCGGTTCTTTTGAATCGGCGGATCTTATATGTATCCGCAAACCACCATTACTTGAAAAGATTCCTCACGCTGAGCGGTTTTCATCTGAAAAGCTGGTGGATGACCTGAAAAACCAGGGAAAGGATGCTTACTTTTTTGCGAACACAGAATCGATTATTGATTTTCTGGTGGATAGGGCAAAACCGGGTGATCTTATACTGATTATGTCTAACGGTGGGTTCGACAATATACATGATAAGCTATTGGAAAGGTTATAAGTGGCCTTTGCAAAATTACAATTTTGCAAAGGCCTCATTGTGTTAAAAATATCAATCAATCTTCCGGAATTATATATAATATCTGCGCTTTATTCAAAATAGCCGTTTTATCCCGAAAACCTGCTATTGAGGTATTGTAAAGGACGATAAATTTATCAGCATTTTTAACAATATCGCTTATTCGTTTTTTTTCATAAACGAAAATAGAACCTCTGGCCTTTGTTCCATCTACCATTTTGATAATAACGGGTTTCGGGGTACCTTCCAGCATAATAGGTATTCCTCTGTGCGGTCATTAAATTACCTTTTTACAGATTCAACAGGCAGATAATGAGGCCTTATTAAAATAATTTCTGCGGTCTATGGTTATTTTATCTATGAAGAGTTTGATTCTGCGGTCAAATCCGCTTCTGCGGTCTTTGGATGATCTTCTTTCCGGCGTGTGATCAGAATATGTAAACTCCCGCCTGTCTCCTCCTGAACGTCTTCCGCCATTATCGTGTTTGGAGTTTTCGTTTTTTAATGTGTTTATCAAGGGAAAACCTTTTATGATTAGTTTAATGCGGCTTCAATGTTTTAATCTTTTTTTCTGATAAATCAAAGCAAACTTCATGCCAAATATAATAGATAAGAATAATTGTCAAGTTTATAAGACAGTTATTCAAATATTACAAAACAGAAGGTATTTTTAAATAGGTAGCATAATATAACAATATAGAAAAAATTACCATAATTTTGTGAAAAGTTTTACTTAGGGTTTGCTCAATAAAATGTGAAGTTAATTTTGAGCGAACCCTTAGGGTTCTCTAAGAAATAATTTTAGTTGACGCTTGATGGAATTGTCGTTAACTTACAACTTTTATCAGGTTAACCATAAGAGCCTGTTTCAAAACGTTTCAGTTTGTTCAAGTTCAAGGAAGGCGAAAATTTTAACCACAGGAATACATGTAGTATTTCGAGGATTAAAATTTGAGCCTGACGCAGAAATTGGGCAAAATGGGACGTTTTGAAATTGGCTCAAAAGGATAGTTTATGAAATGAAAGGTCGTATCCTTAGTATCTTACAGGAAAAAAAGGGAGTTGTTTCAGGAGAGAAACTCAGTTTCAAGCTTGGGATTTCAAGGGTTTCAATCTGGAAACATATTAATAAGCTTCAGGAATTTGGATATGATATAATAGCCACTTCAAATGGATATCAACTTGCAGGATCTCCTGACGTACTTTTCCCGTGGGAGTTTCCCGAAAGAGAATCAAAAATTCAATATTTTTCTAAAGTGACTTCTACAATGGACATTGCCAGAGATCTTGCAAGAAAAGGGAGTCCTGATTTTACTGTAGTTATTGCTGGATGTCAGACAAAGGGAAGAGGGCGGTTAAAGAGGGTCTGGCATTCTTCTAAAGGCGGTCTATATTTTACAATTATTCTAAGGCCGCAAATATCACCGGTGTTAAGTCCAAGGATAAACTTTGCAGCTTCTCTTACCTTAGTCAGGGTATTACGCAAATTATACGGTGTTGATGCCATGGTAAAATGGCCCAATGATATTCTGGTTGACGGAAATAAGGTTTCAGGGATGCTCTCTGAAATGGAAGCGGAAGGGGATATTGTTACATTTATTAACGTAGGCCTGGGTATCAATGTTAATAATGATCCTGAAAAAAAGGAACCGGAAGCAACATCATTAAAAAAAATAACCGGAAATAAGATAACAAGAAAAAAGCTTTTAGCCGAATTTTTAAATGAATTTGAAAATACAGTTAATGTTAAAGCTCTTGGGAATGTTATATCTTTGTGGAAAAAATGCACAACGACTATTGGCCGACAGGTAAAAATAGTAACAAGCCGGGAGATTTCAGAAGGCTTAGCAACTGATGTTGATGAAAACGGCGCGTTGGTACTAAAACTTGCAGACGGATCCATAAAAAAAATTATTTATGGGGACTGCTTTCATCAATAGCGAAAACGATTTTTTATGAACAATTCTAAACAACTTCGAATGACTGTATATGCATCTTTGCTCGCAGCATTAACAGCTGTCGGTGCGTATTTGTCGATACCGATAGGGCCTGTTCCAATTATTCTTCAAAATATGTTTGTCCTTCTTTCCGGGCTTTTACTTGGGAGCAGGTGGGGTCTTGCAAGTGTCGGTGTATACATCTTAGCCGGTGCCTGCGGGTTGCCTGTATTTGCCGGCGGTCTTGGGGGAATTTCGCGCATTGTTGGTCCCACGGGCGGATATATTATGGGGTATCTTCCAGGGGTTTTTATAACCGGTCTTATTGCTGAGAAAACAGGACAAAGAGTGGTTTATGATGTAATTGCAATGATTTGCGGCACTATCATCATCTATTCATGTGGGCTTATATGGCTTAAAGTTTTAACAGACATGACTTTAGCAAAAACTCTCGCTGTTGGGATGTATCCATTTTTAATCGGTGACGCATTAAAGATTGCGGCTGCTGCAGCTATCGCAAAGTCATTGCGGCCGGTAATAATGAGGAATTGAAACAGTATAGCCACCAAGGCACAAAGAAGAGATATGAATTATATTATAATCTTAGTGCCTTCGTGACTTTGTGGCTGAACTATTACGAGGAATTGAATGAACATTATTGAGATAAAAAATTTGAGTCACAGTTTTGTAGATGGCACTCTCGGAATAGACGGAATAAACCTTTCAATAAATGAGGGGGAATTTATAGTTATCGGAGGACAAAACGGTAGTGGCAAAACAACACTTTTAAAGCATTTAAACGGTCTTCTCCTGCCAACCAAAGGAACGGTATTAGTAGAAGGAGTTGAGGTATCACGCAATATTAAAAAAGCAAGGCAAATTGTCGGCATGGTGTTTCAAAATGCCGACAGCCAGATCGTGGGAGAAACGGTATATGCTGATGTTGCTTTTGGGCCGGAGAATCTCTGTCTTGAAAGGCAGGAGATAGAAAAAAGAGTTTCAGCAGCTTTAGAATCGGTTGGTTTGACACAGCATGCAGACAAGAGACCCCATTTGCTTTCGGGCGGAGAAAAGAGGCGACTTTCAATAGCGGGTATTCTTGCCATGGTGCCGAAAATTATAGTTTTTGACGAACCTTTTTCCAGCCTTGACTATCCCGGTTCCAGGCAGGTTTTAAAACAGATTCTTTCTTTGCATCAGTCAGGTCATACCATCTTGGTTACAACCCATGATATTGAAAAGGTTATTGCCCACGCAAATCGTCTTTTAATCATGCAGGACGGAAAGGTGGCCAGAGACGGGACGCCTGATAAAATAATACAGGAAGCAGAGGTGTTCGGAGTAAGAGCGCCATGTGCTACCAGACTGGGGGTGGAGGTTGCCTCATGGCTGAGCTGACGGTTTTTAGCTATCGTTGTGGAACATCAATTTTGCACAAACTTGATGTTCGGTTTAAATTATTTTTTCTCATATTAATCAGTTTTACAGTTATTAAAGCAGATTTTACGGCACTGTTTATTATAAGTTTTATGCTTATAACAGTTTTAGTTTATATACGTTTTCCGATAATATCGTCTTCAAGGGACTTAAGATATTTTTTCATTTTAATCCTTCTTGTATTTTTTGCGCGGGCATTTTCAACTCCAGGATCAGCTCTTATCGAGTGGCGGTTTATCGTTATTTCAAAACAGGGTGTTTATGAAGGCGTGGTGGTCTGCTGGCGTCTTTTTCTTGTTGTCTTTTTGAGCTTGGCCTTTGTTTCAACTACCAGGCCTTCAGAAATAAAGGCAGCCGTTGAATGGTTTTTGATTCCTTTTCCGTTTATACCCAGGAAAAGGATTGCAATTATGATGAGTTTGATTATGAGATTTATGCCTGTTATTTATGAGCAGGTAAAAGATACTGCTGACGCACAGCGAGCAAGGTGTATCGAAAATAAAAAAAATCCAATATACAGGCTGATAAAACTGTTAATCCCGATTATCCGCCGTACTTTTGAAGGCGCAGACGACCTGGTACTGGCCATGGAGGCAAGATGTTTTTCTGAAAACAGGACAGACCCGGTACTTTCGTCATCACCAAAAGATTGGGTTGCACTTTTTATCATCATGTGTTTGTGTTTTGTAATTGTTAAACTATAATGGCGTCGTAAAAAGCGATTTTTCACTACTGAGCTCACAGAGAACACAGAAAATATCTTATTTTATTAACTATTTATCTCTGTGACCTCTGCGGCCTCTGTGGTCAAACAACGACTCGCCTTAAAATCGGATCACCTGAACGCTCATTTGGGCATATTTTTCCATAGGCTAAATTAATACGAAGAAAAAAGGAGTAAATAATTTGAAAATCGTAGTTGTTGGTGCAGGTGAAGTCGGTTTTTATATCGCAAGCCATCTTGCTAATGAGAATAAAAATGTGGTGGTGATTGATAATAACGATAATGCTCTGCGTCGCGTGTCGGATAATATAGATGTTCAGGTGTTGAAGGGTTCAGGAAGCAGTCCGGTGGTTTTAGCGGAAGCAGGCATCGAAAGTTCCGAGATATTTATTGCAGTAACAAACAGCGACGAAACAAACCTTGTTTCCTGTCTTGTGGCTGACATTATTTCTCCATCCACAAAAAAGCTGGCACGTATCCGTGACGCAGATTATGATGAATATCATGAAAATTTCAAAAAATATGCACCACACATTGATACAGTCATCAATCCGGAGATCGAGGTGGTAAAAACCATTGACCGTCTGATGAGTGTGCCGGGAGCTGCCGATGTTGGAGAATTTGCAGACGGTCGCATAAAGTTTATCGGGATATACCTTGACAAGGATGCAAGGCTAGCCGGCGTAAGACTTTCAGATCTCCCTGAAAAAACAGAGGGGAAACGGCCACTTATTGCTGCAATTGTCCGTGATGAAGAGCTGATTATCCCAAGGGGGAATGATCGATTGATGGCGGGAGACCTTGTTTATTTTATAAGTGAGGCCGATAAGCTTTCAGATACCCTGGCTGTTTTTGATAAACATGCCGAGCCTCTGCGCCGTGTTATTATTGTTGGAGGGGGGCGAATAGGATTCCGGCTGGCTACACTTCTTG
>Ga0255437_1005_pt1 | contig 21534 bp, 19 predicted proteins | sample ANMaggSeSYBR02I4_FD_182644 | JGI IMG/M metagenome (GOLD analysis project Ga0255437, IMG submission 182644) | Sediment cell enrichment communities from methane seep in Santa Monica Basin, California, United Staets - ANME aggregate JGI... | ecosystem: Environmental > Aquatic > Marine > Cold seeps >... | reverse complement strand
CCCTTAAACTTCTTTGGCATGTTAACTCACCATTTCCTTATTCACTTTTTTGGCTTTTCCCACATACAGGACAGAACTCAGAATCATTAATAGGTTGTCCACAATGGGAGCATAATTCTGCATCATATTTAGCAATAATTATGAGCTCAGAAAATTCATCTGAACAATGCACCTTTAATTTTCCCCTTGAGCGCATGCTCAAAATTAATTCTCTTAAATTGTCAGGTGAAATACAAAGATCTTTTGATGCTTGTTGAAGGGTGACTTGATCCTCACCAAATTCAGCAAAATATTTGATTAAACGTCGCTCAATGACATATCCTTCGAAAATGCCTAGGGAGCCTAAAACTATCATCAAAACACCTGGTAACAGTAACCAGTAATCACCTGGAAGTAAATTTAATGATGGAGCTATTGATCCCCAAACTGTAAATAAAACACCAAAGCAAGCAGTAACTATGAACCAAATTTGATGAGTTTCTCGCATAAGTTTTTCCTCATTTTATCAAGATAGGTTTATCGCTTTTGAATATATAATCAATATAGGTGATTTAAAGCATTTTCTTATGAGACTTAAGGACTTAAAAACAAATGCTAGATAACAAGAGATTATTTAAGTGAAAAATTCACCGGAGACAATACGAGTGATTTCTTGGAAAGCATACTTTGTTGCTTCTCTACCCAAGTTAGTTAAATCGTAAACTTTTCGTTCTCGATCACCATCGAATTCTGATTTTGCGATTATATACTCTTTTTCAACTAAACGATGAAGAGAGGGATAAATCGTACCAAGAGCAATTTTTTGACCAAAGTGCACATCTAGTTTTTCAACCAAGTCATAGCCATGTAAAGGAGATTTATCGAGAATGAGTAAGATACGGAATTGTGCCAAACTTTTCAATAATTCATATCCAGTAGTATCGTGATCCAGATGAGCTTTTTCATTATCAGCGATGCACTGTAGACATTCAAGGGCATTTTCCATAGCAATGCGACCAAGACGAGTAATAATGTATGTTTTTCTTGTTCTGCCAGAAACAGTAGTAGTTCGACTTTGAATGTATTCCTTATTCTCCATTCTTTGAAGTAAAGGATAGATCGTTCCAGGAGAAAGACGACGTTGATAGAATGGTTCTAATATACTTGCTAATTCATAACCATGTTGTGGACCTTGACGTAAGATAAGCAGAATAAGCATTTGAGTAATTCCAGAAAGAAGCTCATGACCGGCTTCTTGAGGAGTTTTTTTCTCAGACAAATTAGCACTCTCACTTTTACCCGGCAATAGTATCACTCAAGTTAATCTTTAGTATTTCTCACAACATCAAAGGTTTTTTTCCTTATTATATTTATGTTAATACAACCCGATATATAAAATGTATATAAATCATACTCAAAGAAATTAAAAAAGAAAAAAAAAGGAATAGAATATTAGATTCTATTCGATTATTTTTTAGCTTTAACGTCGGTAACGACACCGACAGCAACAGTTTGACCCATGTCACGAGCTGCGAATCGTCCTAAGGAAGGATAATCAGCAAACTTCTCGCAAATAAATGGAGCAAATGGTTTGAAGGTAATCTCAGCGAAATCTCCCTGTAAGAGGAAAATGTCTGGATTATACTCTCCAGTTGCAACTAATGATTTGCGTTGTGGGGATTTTCTTAAGATTTTGAAATCCTCAATTTGACATGCTTGTGCTGCTTGACCAAGGTGAACAATTGGAGCATACCCTTTAGCCATTCCGGATGGTTGATTTGCACCAGGTTTGGATAAGTTCTTCAAAATGAAAGTTCTTGCAACAAAAGATTCTACGATTTTTGGTGCGTCTTTGGCGTGACCAATAACATCACCTTTCATAATATCACTTCGTGCAATACCTTTGATATTGAAACCTACATTATCACCAGGTTCTGCTTGAGCTAATACCTCATGATGCATTTCAATGGATTGGACTTTAGCTTTCTGTTTGGAAATTGGGAAAACAACTTCGTCACCAGGTTTTAGAATACCAGATTCGATTTTACCGACTGGTACAGTGCCTACACCTTTGATAGCATAAACATCTTGTACGGGCATTCGAAGTGGTTTCTTGGTTGGTTTTTCTGGAGCTTTGAACTCATTAAGAGCGCCCATTAAACTTGGTCCTTTGTACCAAGTCATTTTATCGCTCTTGTCAACGAGACCATCACCAGTCATACCACTTGTTGGAACGTATTTGATGTCTGCGACACGTTCTTTGGAAACAAGACCGCTTTTGACAAAGCCTTCAAGGAGAGCTGTAACACGCTCTTTGACTGTATTGTATGCTTTTTCCTCGAATTTAGCAAGGTCCATCTTGTTAACAGCAACAACAATTTGGTTAATGCCAAGAGTAATTGCTAAAGTTAAATGCTCGATGGTTTGACCACCAGGGATTCTACGATCACCTTTGGGTGTTTTCTCAACGCGTTCTTCAGAAAGGCCAGACTCAAGGTCGTTCTTTTCACAAGAAACAACAAGAATTGCAGCATTAGCTTGAGAAGCACCAGTAATCATATTCTTTACAAAGTCCCTGTGACCAGGAGCATCAATAATTGTAAAGACAGTATCTTTCGTCTCAAACTTGAAGAAAGAAACGTCAATGGTTAAACCTCTTTCACGTTCTTCTTGGAGCTTTTGAAGGACCCAAGCGTACTTCCAAGAGGGCTTACCGATTTTTTCACTTTCTTCGGCATACTTGTCGATCAACCTTTGGTCAACGGCACCAGCCTTAAATAACATGTGCCCGGTCATAGTTGATTTGCCATGATCTACGTGACCAATTACTACTAAGTTTAAATGGGGTTTATCGCTAGCCATTTTTTTTACACCTAATATTGTATTTTAGTTTTTTAAAACTCTTATTTGCAGTTTCTTCCTCCCTTTTTTAATCTTTTGTAGAGAATTCTAATTGGGCGGTTTTCTGCATTCCTTCTTTTCTTTTTCTTTATTATTAACTTTATTCCTTTTTCCTTCTTTTTTTCTTTATTTCACTGTTCTTCGCTAAGTATTTATAATCACTAAAAAGCATTTATTGTTTCATAAGAAAATATATAAAGAATGAAAGAGAACACATTCTCACCAAAATGAGAGTGAACTTTGTGGGCACTGAGCACAACGATGAGAAATTAGATATTTCAATGAAAAGAATTTTCCGTATTTTTCTTAAAACAGGTAAAAGAAGAGTTATTTTATCGATCTCGGCTGGTATGATAATCTTCCTTGCTTTAACCACTCTTACAATGGTATTATATAGACACCATTACCTTGATTTTGTTAGTAAGGAGCAAGAAGTTGATTGGTTAAATGACACTAAGATAAGTGCAAAATCTAATCATCGTCGTCAAGGGTACGTTAATATTAGCACGGAATTTTTCGATAATTTTACCTCAGAATTTGTTTCAAAACTTGAAGGACTTTTTCCAGGGGTGCGGGTAGAAAATTTTTCAGCGGTAACAAGTATGCAGATGTTTTATCCGACGTTTAATCCTATTGATCCAGTTTGGTTCTTTGAAGTTATGGCAGTTGATGATAATATTTACGATGCCCTAAATTACAGTCTTTCTTCAGGACGATTACCCGAAAACGAATATGAGTTGCTTTATTATCCAAATCAAATGTATACCTATAATGTAAACGATACTGTTGAATTGCATCATTCCGAGGGAAATTTTGCACCATATGATAATTTTACAATTTGCGGAGTTATCAATGAAGAAAGAGCATTCACAGTATTACAAGAAAACGGTTCATCATCTAACCTATTCGAATGGGTCATGGACAATAATATTTTTCATAATTTTTGGCCACGAGCACTATTCCTAACCAATTACACTAATTATCAGACAATCGTTACAAATATTGATCATTACTTTGGAATTATGACGTATTTAGTGGATGCTGATTATGATCTCTCTCAGTTGAATGCAAATCACATTAGGAATTATGCCAGAGAATTTCCTGGGAGTGAATTTATCATGTTAGCTACTTCAGTCCCAGCGTATGTTAGTCTTGCACAGGATCTGAAGCTTTTTTTGATTGAATACAGTAATGAGTGGATTGACAAATTTACAGATATTATTGGAATTAATTCTCCATTGATTCTTATTATAGGATTATTTAGTGCAGTTACGCTAACTATAGGATCAAAAGATCTTGCGGCGACATTTAGAAGAATGAAATTGTATGGATTAAGCTATAGAAATATGCGTTCAATGATTTTTATTGAGAATGTAATTTTTTCATTTGTTAGTTTCATTAGTGGTACTCTGATAGGATTTTTTATAAATTATTTAATGGCAAAGAATATTCATAATAGACCATCAGAGTTTTATCTTAATTTCTTACGAGATCCTTTATTCATACTTTCACTTTCAATGTTCTTTGTTGCATTCTTTGCTCTTAGTTTCAGTATTCAGAATGCCATTGCTAAAAGAACAACTCGAGATGCTCATGAAGAATACAAAATGAAACGACAAAAAATTAGATCTCTCTTCTCTTCGAATGAGTTCTTACTACTGATTGCAGGATTAGTTTTCGTACTAATAACAGTTGTAATCAGGTATGTTTACAATATATACGGTTCGAGCATTCCACAACTCAATACCTTTACTTATAACACATTATTCATGTTCTTGCTTAATTGTAGTATTGCATTAATCGCGGCATTCCTTTTCTTACTTATTGCTAGATTAATGACCTTTTTATGGTCCTTACTCAGTAAAGTGGCTTGGAAAGACAAATTAAATGTATTTTCATTATCTGTGAAACATATCTCAGATAATAAAAATATCTATCAAGTTACCATCTTAGCGTCTCTAGTTTTCGGAATAGTCATCGTACCAGGTTTCGCTATGGAAACGTCTATACCAGCTCATTTGAGTATGGATGCTAAATATGCTATGGGCGGTGCTGATTTAATCATTGATCATTGGTTAGATCCAGGTGATGATAACGATTACATCTTTGATGAAATTGCTGAAATTCGAAATACATCCGAGATAAGATCTTACTTTATGATTAATCTAAATTATGATAATTCATGGCCTAAACCATATAGAATAAGCGGATTAGCGATTGAAGATTTTGAAAGTTTTATCGAAGTCGTTGATCTTGAATTGTTAGATGTTCCAATAGAGGATATTCTTGCACTTGAGACCGAGTTCAAGGTATTAGTCAATAAGGAATTTGTAAAAGATAATAATATTGAAAATGGCCAAAATTTCACAACAGATAAATTCTCTAAATATAGAGATATTAATTTAAATCTCGTTAATTCATTTAAGCAGTTTCCTGGATCAATGCTTGTTAAAAAGAAATTGTTCCAAAATGAAGAGCTTATTGCTATGATAGGAAGTAGAGAAACTTTTCGAGAATTAGGTCGAACGTTCGACTTTACAACAGATGTTTATTTCGAAACGAAAGTTTTGATTAAAGCAGTAAATGAAAGCTCGATACCAATTATTCAAGAAAAATTATTGGATTATAATGTATATGCTAAAACATTCGAAGATGTTTATGATGAATTTTATATTGAAATAGACAGTTTCTTGAAGAACAATTTGTACTTTTTTGCTTTTCTTGGAATGTTTATGTTAGTTTTTATTGGATATTTCTCTGGCAATAAAATCTTTGATGACCGAATCCGAACAATAGAATCAATGTATCGAGTCGGTGCTATTCGAAGACAGATATTGCAGATGTTTACATTCGAATTAGTATTAGTCAATATCATACCTATAATTACTATGATTTTTGCGTCGTTTCCTTTGGCTAAATTTCTCTCAGTATACTATTTGGATGTAAGTGAAATCTACATTCCGTATAAATCCTATTACGAAGCATGGATGATAGCACTATTCATTATTGGCGGTTTAGCACTCTCTATAATTGGTTGGTTGATAGCGCTCGTACCTAAGATATATCGTTATAGGCCGGTGAAACAGGAGTAGATGTAAAATGATTGAATGTAATGATGTAATTAAGATTTATACCGATCAAGAAACGAAATCTCGAATTGCTGCTCTACGAGGAATTGATATGAGTATTGGCAGAGGAGAACTCGTATCAATCATTGGTCCTAGTGGATCCGGAAAATCTACTCTAATCAAGATTCTTGCAGGTATTGAAGCAATATCAAGTGGAGAAGTTATAGTTGGAGGTCAATTGCTAGCAAACATGACTATTAAAGAATTACTTAGATATCGTTTGAAGAATGTTGGACTTGTGCATCAATTCCCTGAAAGAACACTCTTTTTAGGTGGTACCATTGCGGATAATCTTACTTTCTCATCTAGCTTATACTCTAAGGACAAGTCAGTTAATGATGAAAGAAATCAAACAATACTTGAGAGTTTAGGTATTGATCATCTGAAAAATCGACGTGTGAGCTATCTCTCAGGAGGAGAGATGATTAGAACTGCTATAGCATGTATGCTCGCGAAAAATGCAAAACTGCTTCTCTGTGACGAACCAACAGGACAATTAGATAGCGAAAATACTAATCGTGTTAAAGATTATTTACGCCGAGTCTCTCGAGATTTTAATGCAACGGTTTTGGTTGTAACACACGATTTACGATTCCTTCATGGTGTTGACAGAACTTGTGAAATTCATAGTGGTCGAGTAAGCTCTTTAGTTAATGCTATTGATAGCGAAATTCAAGCAAAACCAACATTTCCAATAGATTTCGTCGGTCAAATTGATTCTACTCAAAGTGTACGGATCCCAACTAATATCTATAACATGTTAAAACTTGAAAAGAATGTGAAATTTAGAATTACTGAGGATTCCGAAGTTAAAATAATACATCCAAAAGGAATACCTCCAAAAACTTTCGAATTAGGTGAAACTAGGAAACTTAAGAAATTAGTTGTTAAACCTAATGGTGAGAATTATTTCAACGAAAAAGAAATCGAAATTATGCTAGAAAGTGTATCAAAAATCTACAAGCAAAAAGCAGCAGATGTACACGCTGTTGATGGTGTAGATTTGAAGATATTCCAAGGCGAATTTGTATTTGTTATAGGCCCAAGTGGTTCAGGAAAAACGACTCTTATAAAACTCATAACAGGGATGGAAACAACGTCCACTGGTAAGGTTCATGTTTGCGGTAATAATCTAGAGGATTACAATGACACAAAAAGAGCCAAGTTTAGAAGAGATAATTTAGGCATAGTCTCACAACAAGGAGATCTTCATCCAACCATAACAGTCAAGCAGAATCTATTTCTTAGAGATATAATTGCAGGCAAATTCGTTAGTCTAAAAGAAATACCAAGTAATGAATTAGATGATATTTTCAATATGTTTGAAATAGGGCACCGACAAGATTCATTTCCATTAGAAATATCTGGCGGTGAACTCCAAAGAGCTTCACTAGCTATTGCTAAATATGGTGAACCGAGAATCCTTATTCTAGATGAACCAACAGCCAATATGGATGCAGAATTAGCTGCTAATGTAATGACTCGGCTTTATCAATTACATAAGCGTTTAGGAGTAACTCTCATAATAACTACCCACGACATCAATCTCGTTAAGGATGGAACCCGGATCATTGAATTAGAAGATGGCAAAATAAAACGAGATGGCCTAGCCTTTTCAGATAATGATGAAACAGCAAAAAAATTAGCTAAAGATAAAAAAACTGAAGAGTAGTTGGTTTACTTTATACACAAATTGCTTCTTTTATTTTTCTTTGAACTCAACAAAAGTATCGTAACCATGTTTTCGAGCAAATAGATTCATCAAGGCCTTTATTACAACCTTATTTTTTTCAGGAGAATCTTCTAATAATTTTTCGAAAAATGGTATATCTTCTTCAGTAGCAATATCAACAAGTGCACAGGTTCCAAACAAAAATTGATAATAAGCTGATCTTGTTTCAGCATCAGCACTTAATGCATAATCCTTCATGTTTTGCTTATCTTTTTCATTGATGAAACCTTGAACATCTTTGATTACTTTGTTGCTTAGTATGTGAACACCCAGGAAACTAACAGCAACAAATAACAAAATAAAACTGAAAAGAAAGAAAATCATGCCTAAAGCATTAAAGAAAATTAAATACATACCACCAGCGAAAACTCCAGCAAACACTACAAAACATATGATAGATAATAGTAATGTGTTCTTATATTGCTTTATTCGTAAATCAAAAATTGAATCCTCAGGGTTGAATTGCAATTTTTGGTTTTTTTCCTTCGTGCTCAAATTATTCACTGAGAAATTGTTATTTTTTAACAGTATAAGGTTTTCTTTCAGTTACTTAATATCTTAGCTAGATAAAATCAACAAAAGGGGGGAGGGAGGAGAGAGAGAAAAATTAAGAAAAAGTTGATTTTTTAATCAAGTTTCTCTCTCTCAAAAGAATTTATAGCTCTTTTCCTTAAAAAATCTCTCGTCATCGACAAAACTACGCTTTTTAATTAAATGAATCATTTTTCACAATAAAAAATCAAATAAGTTTGTTGTTCCTTGATTTGAAAAGGTTTTAAAGATTAACCAACTATTTTTTTCTTGATAACAAATTAGGTGAAAAATTACATGCCGTTATACTGTCCGAAATGTAGTGCAACCAACGAGGATTTTGCCCAATATTGTGCAAGTTGTGGTGATGACCTTTCCAATGCTAAAGATACAAAAGAAAAGGCAGAGCCAATTGAAAATATCGAGCCAGAAATAGAGTCAGAAGAAAAAGCTAAAAAGAAGCTCTACAGATCTCGAGATGAAAAATACTTTAGCGGAGTATCAGCTGGTTTAGCTAAGTACTTTGACATGGATTTAGATACCGTTCGTATTCTTTGGGTAGTATTTCTCATAGCGTCTGGTGGAACAGCATTACTTATTTATCTAATACTCATGATGGCTGTACCATTGGAACCATTACCTGGAGAAGAACCAGAAACAAAATAAGATAATTGTTAGCAGCTTTTTTTTGAGCTGCTTTTATTACTATTTTTTTCTTGTTTTATTACAGTTTATTTTAAATATTTGAATAAAAAATGAATAAATAGATTTGCAGGTTTCTCAATGAATGAAGATAAGAAAAGCAATGAAATTACTTGGAAATTTGACTTCAAAGAAAAAGGCATACCAAAATATGCTGATTGGTTTAAGGTTTTGAAAAAAGCAAAGAGTGATTAAGATTATCTTATCACTTTCCATTTCTTTTATTGCTAAAATTTTTGTTTAAAATGAATAACTAGATTAGCAGAAACGCTTTTTATTACATTAGATTAACTGATTACTAACTTGGAAGTGTACCACTTGGCAGAAAAAGTTGATAGTAGAATCGATACAGATCCCGACGAAGATTTTGTAATTGTTACAGAGGGCTTAACAAAAGAATATCCTTTTGGTGAAGCCACAGTTAAAGCTATTAATGGTATTGATTTTAAAATTCATAGAGGAGAATATGCAACAATAGTTGGACCTTCAGGAAGTGGAAAAACAACTTTTCTCAATCTCATTGGAACTATTGATAATCCTACATCCGGAGAAATCTTTTTTGATGGAAAACAATTATCTAAGATGCCCGGACCAGATATTAGAGATCTGAGAAGAAATAAAATTGGTTTTGTTTTTCAAGCTTTCAACTTACTAGAAATTCTTACTGCAGCAGAAAATATTGCTTTGCCTATGATCATTAAAGGTACCCCAGCTAGAGAACGAGATGAACGAGTTCAAGAACTTCTCGAAATCATTGGCTTACCTGATAGAGGCGATCATTTTCCTATAGAACTAAGCGGTGGACAAAGACAAAGAATTGCTATCGCACGATCTTTGGCAAACAAGCCTGCTGTTGTTTTATTAGATGAACCTACTGGTCAGCTGGACAGCAATACATCAAGGGAGATTATGGATTATCTTCTCAAAATCAATAAAGAAGAAAATGTCACTCTAATCGTAGTCACTCACGAAGATATGATTGCAAGAGAAGCAAGAAGACCACTAACAATTCTTGACGGTAAAATTTACGAAGGAATTCTCGAATCCTTCCTTGATATTAAATCTATAGAAGAAGGAACACTTTAGTTACCATTCTTCTACTTTTATTCATTTTATAATCCTTTTTTTTGTGTTGGTTTATGTAAACTTAACAATATTAAAAAGGCGTTCATGTATTTTTTACATGCTAAGTTCAGTATGCTTTTACTTAAGATAATAATGAACTTAGTTAATTTGAGAAAGTTAAACAGTTAACTGTGTAAATTAAATAAAAGTATGAAGGGAATTACAGATGGCAACACCAATAACACCATCTAGCACACCATTTCTTGAACGAATTGGTCTAAGTGCTGAGGAACAAAAAGTATTACTTTCCATGCTTGCCTTAGGGCCTCTGACAGCAGGAGAAATTTCCAAATATACACAAGTCAAACCAATATCAAAAGTACGAGTAGCTCTTGCATCTTTGTATGAAAAGAATTACGCTTACAATATTGAAGGACTTGTAGACAAATCAATTGGACTTTATCCATTTAGAGATTTTGCTGAGCAAGCAGAAAATGACTCAAAGAAAATTGATCGACTAGTCAGCGAATTGAAAACTTATGTGGCTAACCAAATAAAACACTTTGAGCAAGTTATGAAAGATACTGAAGATTATATACGTGCTGAGAAAACGAAGAGTATTGATTTTATTACTCAAAATAGCGAGGAAAATAAAACCGCTGTTGAAACTAGTTTTACTGAATCAACAACAACGATTACATCTACAGTTGATTCTACTGAAAAGAAAATAAAATCAGCTACAAATGCCTATCTTAGGAAACAAACAGAAACGATAGATGCATATGAAGCAAAATCCTATGAAGATTTGGATGCCTTCTCAAGTGATCTTAAAGCACAGACATCGAGTGCTCTTGATGAAATGAGTACTGATATTAAAGGTAAGAATGACGCATTCTTATCTGAAGGAACAAGTGCTTTAGATTCTGCAAATAACACAATTGCAGCTAAAACAGATAACTTAGCTTCAAACTTAAAATCAACTTCTAAGGATAGCTTAGAAGGTGCAAGAGATCATCTTTTATCAGGTTTAGAAACATTTGCTACAGAAACAGAAGGAAATATCAACACCTTAAATGAAACCTTAACTTCTGCAACTAATGAGCAAGGTTCAACAATAAAAGAGATTACAGAAGAAGCCAAGAATAATAGAATTGATCTCAATAATCAACTCAAAGAAGGTTTAGCTGAAAGTTTTGTGCAAGTTCAAGATCATTTTGCAACGGATGCAACAGAATTCGAAGGAAAGATCAACAAAAAATTAACAAAGATTGTTGCGAAATTCAAAGGTCAACTTGACACCCTCAAAGAAGAAGCAGCTGTTGAACTCAATGGTTTAATTGAAAATGCAAATGCTTCTGTTGGTGATTTAGCTAACAAACACAATGAAGAGATTGCAGCAAATGTCGATTTAGATACTAAAGCAGTAACTGATGGAACTGCTACAATGCTCGCAAAGGTAGATGAACAAAACAGTAGTGCAATTGCAACTATTGGTTCAAGTACTGAAACCCTGAATTCTAGCACCATGTTCTTGAAAACTAATTATAGTGCAGACCTAGGGTCAAAGATTAAAGAAACAGTTACCACAATGCATACAACAATTAGTGCATCCGCTGAAGAAGCAAAGAATGATTATGATGCCACAAAATCATCAGTCGTTGATAAATTATCAACATTAACAACAGGCAATTCTGATGCTTCAGCAACTGTAGCAAGTCAATCAGCAAGTAACATCGATTCAATAACTGAGCAAGTTACAACCGGCATAAAAGATGCTGTAAAAGTAGCTAAAGATGAATACACTATTGAAACTAAAAAAGCAACAAAGAAAGTTTCAAGTGATAGTAGAACAGCTGTAAGCACACTTGGTGAAACAGCAACAGCAGCAGTAACTGATATGAGTACTGTAGCCAAGACTGGAATAAAGAATAACCAAGAATCCAGCATTGGAACTGTTACCAACGTTGCTCAAATAGTTGAAACATCTGTGCGCAAAGAAATTGAAGCTGTAAAAGGTGGATTCGATGATTATTACAAGCGATTCGCTAAGGATGCTCTAAAGATCTCCAAACTTATGATGGATTTCAGATCACAAAACGAAGCATTCCAAGAAACTGTATCCACTTATCCAAGACCTCTTGTTGAAACCGCTATTCTCTACAGCAAGGATGCTATCTTTGATAGATTAGAAGATATGCTAACAACCAGAATCAAGTCTAACGTAACCATGGTTATTCCAGACCCAACAGACATTCCAACGAAGATACTTGGCAAAGTTAAAGCACAAGCAAAGATGACATTGATTTCAAAGATAGATGAAATTACTCACAAGACTATCATTGATGAGATAAAAGCTTCTGATGAACTAGGTCGAACCAAGATTAGAAAGATCGGTATGCAAGATATGCAAGGTTATTCACGATACATCGCTTTTGATAGAGACGGTGGCGAAGAAATGCTTATTGCTTTCTTAGATGAAACCGAAAAAGAATGGGTCGGAGTATTATCTACATCCGATGGTTTCAAGAATGTATTAATTGGTGAAACCTTAGGTAGACAAGCACTTTCTATTTCGCGTGAATTGAAATAAAATCAGAACTGGATCTAATTTTTAGATCCAATATTTTCTCTTTTTTCTTTGTTTTTATTGATAAAACAACTGATTGACACATTATGAGTTAAATGTGTCAAAACTGAGTATGAATAAATATTCTTTTAAGTAAAAAAAATACCATTGCAACTAGAAATAATTCTCCAAATTAATGGCATAACAGGAATAGTAAAGAAAATGACAAAATCAGAGAGTAGTCAAAAGAATTTCTTCTTCGGAAGCGATGTTGATTTTGATAGTAAGCAATTAGCAGTTGTATTAAAATTGGGAATTTATGGTGCAATAAACAATCCGTTAGATATTACCTCAGGAGAATTAGGTAAATATCTCGGAGTTTCTCAGCAAACAGCTGCAAGATATTTAGTAGATCTTGAAAAGAATCACTTAATCGAAAGAACAAGAACATCCAGAGGACAAGCAGTTCAAATAACCAAACTAGGTAGAGAATTACTTGAAAATCTTGGTGTTATGATTACAAAAGCATTATACTCACAAAAACGATCGACTAAAATCTACGGTGAAATTGAAAGCGGTCTTGGCGAAGGAGCCTGGTATATTACACAAGATGAGTATACTAGTCAATTTGAAGACATTTTAGGTTTTGCCCCTTATCCTGGTACTTTGAATCTCAGAATTCTTAATGTTGATGATTTGAAAAAAGTTTCACAAATAAGGCAATCAGAACCGTACATCATACGTGGATTTGAAAAGAAAGGTCGAAATTTTGGTGATGTTATGTGTTACAAATGTCGGTTCCATGATGAAACGGTAGGAGCAATTATTGTTCCAAGCAGAACCCATCACCACAAAGACATTCTCGAAGCAATTGCACCAGTTTGTTTACGAGAAAAATTAGCTTTAGATAGTGAAGCCGAAGTTAAAGATGGAACAACAATAGCTGTCGAAGTTTTTCTACAATAGGAAACTTCTACAACCTTTTTCTTATTTTTTTAGTATGTTGATTTGATAGCGAATCGTAGAACATCGAATAGTTCTTTTGCAATCAGAATTTTTAGCTCGAATCGTTCAGCTTTTGGATTCAGAGACATTTGTTTAACGAAAGTGTCATGTCCTTTTATTGCTATTGCAATGTAAACAGTTCCTTTTAATTTTCCTTCTTTCCCTTCACCCAAAATACCTGTCGTAGCAACACCAATATCTGCTTCGTAATCTAACAAACTTTCAGCCATGACTTTTGTGCATTCTATAGAAGAAGCACCAAAATTTGTGAAGATATAACTTGGAATGCCAAGGAACTCCTCTTTAGCTTCGGAGTTTGGAACAATTACACTGAAAAGCAGAACATCTAGTGTTTCCTCAAAATCAGTAACTATTGAAGAAATTAATCCACCTGTGCATTCTTCTGCAATTGCTAAATTAAGATCTCTTTTGTAAATTTCTTCTACAACCTCATGAGCTAATTTCTGCAGGTCTTCAGGAATCTCCATAATCTTCACCGATTGCTTACATTGAGAAGTAGTATATGACTTCTTTGGTATAAAAGAAAAATAAAAAGAAGAAGATTATCTATTTTGGACAGCACTTTTCAATTTCTTCTTCTACGTTGAACTCTAACATGAGACTTAGCCAACCAATATACTCAAGGAAATGTTCAACTAAATCCCAATCAAGTTCTGCTTCTTGCTGAAATATAGTATCAGTAGAATTTTCAAGTAAATCAACTATGAGTTCATTCTTATTCTTATCGAATTTATGGAGAAGTTTCGTAATGCCTTCTGGTGAGGTTATCTTATCAGGATATTTTCGGTTTAAAATTGCATAAATTAACTCAAATAATTTCTTAGTTTTCACTTCACCAAGTTTTTCTTCTTTGTGTTTTAGATTATCTGTTATGAATATTCGAGAAGTTCTAATGTAGATGGTCTCACTTTGAAGATCTTTTTCATCATGTGAGGTAATTCTTTTACCTGCTCGTGCGACCAACTTGTATTCTATTAATGTCTTTAAATAGCGATAAATTGATTTATCTGATTTCTTAATACCATCTTCCTTAAATTTAGTAACAAGTTCATTAACTGTCATTGGACCCATTCTTAATGCTTTTATTATATGATACAAATTTTCTTCTGATTTCATCGCATTCATAATATCATCATCAATAATTTGAATGACTTTTTGTTTATAGGAGATAATATCTTGACTCATTTAAATCGCCTTTAGTTTATGCTATTAGTTTCTCACTATATAATAATAACCTTCCCAAATATTTAAACCTTCTTCTTATTTTGAAAGAACGCTAAACTAATGTTTTGTCCGCGTCTTTCTCATATTTTGAGAAAGGTTTATATATAAGCGTGAGAATAGTCTTCTCAGATAATAAGAACGGTGAAGAAAAAATGACACGAATAAAAAATCTTGAAAGAAAAATTAGCCAAAAAGAATATCACAAAAAATTAACAGAACAAAAGTTCAAATTAGCATTGCTAGCAGGAACTTATCGTTAAGAAAAATATAATGGAGAAATAAAAAATGAATAAAAATAAAAAACAAATAAAAGAACAAATCGAAAAGTATCAAAATCTAGCAAGAATAAAATATACACTCCTCACGGGTAGATAAAATCTACCACCCTAACCTCAACAATATCAGTGTGTTTAATTCTTGCTTTTTTTTATGTACTTTGTAATTCTAATCTAAACGATTAGTTTGGTTCTTCCAATCATCTACTTTTAATTCAAATTTACCAGCAAGGAATTCAATCGGATTACCTTCAGCATCTTTTCGAAAATGTTTGGTTTCTCGACTAATCTCTTTGAAACCTAATCTTTCTAGTAACTTACAAGAACTCTTGTTTGAAATAGGTGTTCCTGCAACTGTTTTATCAATTTTAAGTTTAACAAATAGATACTCTAAGATATCCCTACAACTCTCTGAAGCATAACCTTTACCATGATAATCTGAATTGAAAACATAACCAAAATCATGAACGATTTCTGCTGACAGCCCTTCTTTTCTTTGGATTTGGATTAAACCAATTACCTTGTTGTTAGATTGTAATTCAACTGCTACAAAAGCATCTCCAGTACTAAACAATCCAACAACTTCTTTTATCCCTAAAGGTGTTTGAGGCCATTGATGATCATAGTTAGCAAATTCTGTTTTTTCGTACTGTTGGGCAATCTCTAATAGATCTTCCCAATCTTCAAATATAAAATTCCTGAGAATAAGCTTCTCGGTTTCGCGGTTAATCAAGTATATCTAATCCCATATAATGCTTCAAAACAATTAATGCGTGTAAAGTAAGCCATTTGCTTTTACTGTTAATTGGCTCAATTACTGTATGCGTTGGTGATTTGTATTGCTTCTCGTTAAACCAAATATCATCCTTTTGCTTACTCTTAATTAAATCTAAAGCAGAATCTAACGCCGGTTGATGTTTTACCTTAGCAGAAACAAGAGATAGCATAGCATCAAGTGTATCAGAGTTATAATTCAATGGAAAGCCAAATTTCATCCAACCAGCTTTTTCTTTTGTAATTATTGGCGAGTGTTTAGCGATAAATTCATTTTTCTTATCCACTAATTCTTGTCCTTTTAATTTTTGAGAAGCAACGATCTTCATCCATTCTTTGTTTTTCTCTGGAAGATACAAATAGACCTGGTTTTCGAGTAACCTCATTACACAGAGATCTATTCCCTTGTTTATACGAGCGTTTCGTTTTTGTTCAGGAACAGCAGTAAGAGCGAAGAGTATTTTGGGGAGAGTCATATAGCAATTTTCTAACAAACCAATAGGACGACATCTAAAAGAACCATTAGTGTCAACAAAATTACTTGAAATATATTCTAAAGCTTTCTGTGTTCTTTCATCATTAAGATAACCAAAATGAATGAAAGCACGAACCATATTTGCAGTAAGACAAATTATAGATTGGGAATTTGTTCCCCACATAGAAAATCCACCATTAGGTGCTTGTCCTGTAGAAAATATATGTTCACAAGCATTAGAGATCTGTTCATTTTTTTCTGCTTGCATTCTGCTTAGAAAGTGAAGCTGCCAAAAAGTTCCAAGATATTTTTTGTAATTTTTATCCTTACCTTTCTCATACCAATAGGTGTTTTCTTTTTGATTGCACAATATTTCTACAATTGGTTGGTATGTATTGATATTACTTCTTAGGTTTTCGAGACGTGTTGTGTTCTTTTCATCTAGGAGAATTTTGTGTGTAAGATACTTTACAGGAGGATTATCATCGTCCACCAACCAATTGATCACTTGTTTATTTACTTGAAACATTTTTGTTATAACCCCATTTACTGATTGTCATTTGCTTACTATGGGAAATTTCTTTTTATTATGATGATTACAGATGAAGCTATAGATATGAAACTTAAAACACCAAAAATAATCCATAACAAAGTTATTTTGAGGGGGGTATCAATTGTTGATATTGACCATTCCATTTCGGAATGATGATCAAAATAGATAGTTAATCGCAGTTCAGATTTTCCCCAATAAAGATGATTTTCCCCTATAAAGATTGGAAAACTTGGTTCATAATTAGTATTCGTGAAAGAAGAGCTACCATACCAGTGAGTTTCTTCAACATCCATCAACCAAGGATCAGATAGAATTCTCCACTCTTTGCTTCTAATACCGAAATAAGGACGATTGTAATAATTTATGCCATAAAAAGGTCTGCCAATTTTTGTATGCATATCGATCCAGACTCCAATAGGGAAATCACCTATCCAGCTAGCTTGTGTTCCATCATCACTATCCAGTACGCCATCCTCATGACTTTTCCAAGTATAGCGCCCGTCGCCATCAAACATAAATAGATTGAAGTAACCCTTGACATCTATATCAAAAATTTCTTTCTCATTTACTTTGTATTCATCTAATCTAACTATCACTGCATATGGATTAAACGTATAATAAAACGAAAATTCCCCTTGAATGGATAAATGAACGTTAATCATATCAATAGGATTGTAGAAGATCTCACCAGTATATGTAGTACCATCATTATTATCATCCCATCCCCATGGTGCCTTTGCGGAATCATCCCTACCATCATTCCCATCGAATATACCAAATCTCTCAAATGTCTTTTCACCATCTATAGTAGAATCCATTATAAATCGTCTATCCCACAAAGCACTTATTGACAGTAATTCATAACCGACGTTTCTATCATTTCCATTACTTGGTTCTTCAGCCAATCCTTTTGGTTTGTAAATCACCCCGTCATCATTAGGAAAATCATTATTTTCCCATCGTTTAGCACCATAAACACCATGTCCTTGATCTTCAACATAAACAATAGGATGATCATGCGGATCAAATGGTAATACAATATCATAATTTGTAACTGATTCGAATTGTACATCGCCATCTATTGATTCTCCTTTGTTAAGAACAGTATTTGATGGCGAGGATTGATGATCGGTATATTGTAACAAAACGTTATGTGCTTCAGTTTCCATTAAAAGAAAATCACCCTGAGGGGTATCCCCTTTTTGTATAACTATTAATACTCCTTCAAGATCATTTTCGTGAGGGAAAAAATCCCAATCTCTAGGATGAAAATCATAGTACCCAAGAAAAATATGCGTTGATGTTTCAACAAAAGAATAATAGATATACGCAGGTAATGGAAATAATGGTTGATTATCCCAATTATCATTTCCTATCCAATTATTATCAAAATCGAAATTTGTGATATAGTCAGCAGGATAATCCGAACTGTGGGTGTCTTGATACCAAACAGGAGCCCAATAATAAGCTAATTCTTGATGAGTGAACTCAACAGATTCAGCGGTAGCAGGAATAAACGGTAGAAAGAAACAAGAATTAATGAAAGTAAAAAGTAAGATTATTGAAATCTGTTTTGAGGAAATCAAAGAATAATCGCTCCATAACAATCATAGGTAGGCGGCTATTTAAAATTATATAATTTTCATACTGAAAGAAGTAGAAAGAACGCAATCAAGTAGCATGAGAATTATCCTAGAGTTGATATTTTCCTTTCACAAGCTCAATTGCTCTCTTTTCAAAATTACTGACTGTTAATTCTTGTTCAAAACCACCAAAATTGGAATGCCCACCTTCATCGAAGGCACACAAGAAATTCTTAGGACCACCCATCTCGGAATAGAGATTATTATTTTCTAGTGAAATGTAGCATATGGGCATGGGATTATCGACATCATAGAGAAACATAACCATATCGAAACTAATTTGTCCGGTGTGACGTATATTGTCAACAATTACTGCTCGATAATTTTCAATGGTTAATTCTTTGACAGGCCTAGCAACAATAATAGAAGGAATATAATATCCCGTCTTTGTAGCACCATAATAACCTTTGAGAAGGAGAGTACAAAAAGGATTTAATTTGAAACCATCAAGAAAAATTTCAGCAGCAGCTTTTAGATCATTTTTCTTCAAAAGTAAATTACCTAGCTTATATGACGTTTCAGCATTAGCAGGATCCATATCTAACAACTCTCTATATTGTTTCTCTTCCTTATCCAATTGTGAATGATTCATATAACTCACCAAAAAATTCGATTAATACATGAAAATATGATTACAAGATAATTTAAACACTTTTATTGAGTACTTAACTAAAACACCATAAAATTAGAAAATGGAGCACAGGGCGAGATTCGAACTCGCGTAAAACGGCTACCAAACCGGGGCAGGTCTTCTGCTTCCGTCTGCAGGCCGTCGCCCAGCCTCTAGACTACCTGTGCGTTTTTCCTTACTTTTGTGTGTTCGAAGATTATTTTTAAAGATATAGGCAAATTTTGCAATAATAATTCGAATTCATTAGTCACGTATGGTGACCTCATTTTGAGTCCTAAAGAAGTGAATTCACCTTATATATAAAATTGAATTACTGTAAGTCATGGTGATGAATCATGAATTACACAAACGAAAAGAAAAAGATGAAATCCACAGTCAAAAAGGAATTGCGATCAATAGTCTTGGATGAATGCTTGAAAGGTTATCAATTCAACTAATAAATTAATCAATTTAGCCCCCAGCATCTTGAAATGTAACGCTCTCTAATCTCCGAGAGTTAAGGTGGTAAAGAAGGTTAGAGTTTTGTCATTAACTCTCTCTTTTCTTTACCTAAGATCTTAGTTCTTTTTAATCACTGACAATAATTTTATTTGGTCTAATTGTTTTCATTCTACTTGTTGGAGCTGATTCTTTTGTCTAAAAAGAAGCCTAAATTAAAGAAAGTTAAACATGCTAGTATCTGGAAAGATATGACCGTCAATGAATTACTCGATGAATATCAACACACTGGTTTTACCGGTAAAGAGCTCGCTAATGCACGCAAAGTTATGAAAGCAATGGCAGAGGATAAGGATTGTATTAAATTCGTTACTTTGGCTGGTGCCTTGATTCCTGGTGGATTAAAAAAAGTCATTCATACAATGATTGAGGAAGAACTTATTGATGGGATAATTCTAACCGGTGCGATGCTTACTCATGACTTAATCGAAGCTTTTGGAGAAGACCATTTTCATGTTCCACACACCGTTACTGATTACGAACTCCAAAAACAAGAACTGAATAGAATTTACAATGTTGTTGTTCCTACTAAAGGTTACAGAGTTCTTGAAGATGGGTTACAAGCATTGTTTCCTCTTCTCCCTCAAGAAACTATGTCTGCTTCCAAATTTATAAATGAAATAGGTAAACAACTCAATGTCAAGTGTATAGCTAAACTTGCTGCTGATAAGAACATCCCTATTTTCTGTCCCTCTTTACCAGATAGTATTTTAGGTTTTCAGATTTGGATGTTTTCTAATCTCCATAAATTAAAAGTGAACCCCGCATTAGATCAACAAGATCTTCTTGATTTTACTTGGAAAAATGATGATGATAAAATGAAAGTTGGTGCATTAATTGTTGGGGGAGGAGTACCTAAACACTTCTTAGCCTTAGCTGCTCAAATTGCAGGAAAAGCCTTAGACTATGCTGTACAAATAACAATGGATCGACCTGAGCATGGTGGCGTAAGTGGTGCATCAGTAAAAGAAGGCATCTCTTGGGGTAAAGTTAATGAAAAAGCAAAAACAGCTAATGTTGTTTCAGATGCTACTATCGCTTTACCATTACTTATTGCATCGCTTCTATAATTGTCTAAATAACAATATGAGATAACCTTAATTTAACAATAAAGAAGAAAGAAGCTTCCAATTAAGAAGCTTCAATATTTGTCTTACCATTTTCCTGTTTCAATATTTCTCCTTCATTATATTCAGCATCAGGGAGTTTTGGTTTAGGTTCTCTGAAGGACAGACGTAAAGCAATCGGTGTTAAAATAACAGTCGTAAATACTAGTAAAACCGCCATTGAATATACACTCTGATTGAAAATACCCTGAACAAGACCTATTTCAGCAATCACCAAAATTATCTCAGCACGTGGCATCATACCAAAAGAAATTTTCAATGAGTCTTTAGGTGAAAATTTCATTAAAGAAGACCCTGCAAAAGTACCAATACCCTTTGATAAAATTGCTATTGGAACCATGAGTAATAGTAAAGGTGAGAATGAGCCGAAGTCAAAACTAAAAGTGGCCCCTACACCAAAGAAGAATAATGGTAAGAATAATCCTTCACCCATTTTTATGAAAGCATCTTTTATATCACCAACTAATACTTTGTTGTTTTGTATTGATAAACCAAAAAGGAATGCTATAATTGCTCCAGATATACCAAACGTCTCAGAAAAATAGACCAATAATGCTAGGATCCCAAAGACAATACCAAGTGTAAAGTAATTGGTGGAGGAATCGGAGAAGATCTTGAAACGCTTTTCAAGGAAACGTAGTATTCTAGGCAGAATAAATATTATTGCCACAAGAAATGCCGCGAGTATTCCTAAATTAATCAAC
>Ga0255437_1004_pt1 | contig 22132 bp, 23 predicted proteins | sample ANMaggSeSYBR02I4_FD_182644 | JGI IMG/M metagenome (GOLD analysis project Ga0255437, IMG submission 182644) | Sediment cell enrichment communities from methane seep in Santa Monica Basin, California, United Staets - ANME aggregate JGI... | ecosystem: Environmental > Aquatic > Marine > Cold seeps >... | reverse complement strand
CTTCAACAATATTGGTGAGAGCAATATCTACTCTTCTCATTGGTGCAACATCAACAGATTGAAGTTGAGCCATACCACCATAAGTAATTCTAGTTACTTCTTCACGTGGAGCAGCATTTTGAATAGCATCAATAAGAACTTGGATAGGATTCTTTTGGGTTTGCAAGTGAATTATTTCAAAAGCGATTTTCACTGCTTTAATTTGTCTGGTTTTTTTACCAGTGCCTCTTTGAGTTCTCATGAGCTTGTTAACTAAACGTTCTACAATTGGCATGTCAGCCTTCTTAAATCTTTGATGTGCATAACGACCACCTGTGTGTGGCACAATTACAGGTCTAAGATTTATGTAAGTTATTAATCCCGGATCAACAACTGATAAGTCTTTGAAATCCCACTTTCCAAAAAGTAAAATTCCTTCAAAAGTAGGTGTGATATCTTCAATTACCTCTTTTTCTTGGGTTTTTGGTTTGGTTTCTTTTGCGGGTGTTTTCTTTGGTTTGACTTCTTCTGTTGTTTTCTTCTTTGCAGCAGGTTTGGTTTCTTTTGCGGGTGTTTTCTTTGGTTTGACTTCTTCTGTTGTTTTCTTCTTTGCGGCAGGTTTAGTTTCTTTTTCTACTTTCTTCTCTTTGGCAGCAGGTTTTGTTTCTGTTTTTACAGCTGGTTTAGTGTCTTTTGTTTCTTTCTTGGCTTTAGTGTCTTTTTTGGCTGCTGGTTTCGTTGTCTTTGTAGTCTTCTTGTCTTTAGTTTCTTTTTCAGCTTTCTTTTTGGCTTCTTTCTTGGCTGCTTCTTTAGTAGCTTTAGCAGTAGCTTCTTTGGCTTTTATTTCCTTCCTAGATTCTCTTTTGGATTTAGTTTCCTTTTCCTTGGAAGAAGCTTTTGTTTTTTTATCTGCCTTTTTATCTTTGGTACTTTTAGACATTAGAAATCACCTATCTTACAGGTTTCTCTTTCTTTCCATAAACTAAACTTGAAAGTGATACACCATTTACTTTGGAAACACGCCACTTGATTCCTGGCAAATCTCCTTTGGCTCCACCTTTTGCACCACCAATACCTTCAACGATAACTCGATCGTGTTCTGCTATATGGGTTAACCCACCGTCTAGTGGAACAAAAGCGCCAATTTGCTTTCCGTTTTTAATTAATTGTACTCTTACACACTTTCGAAGTGCGGAGTTGGGTTGTTTAGATTCTACACCGTATTTTTCTATTACAATACCGGATGCTTGTGGTGCGGCAGCTAAGGGGTCGGCCTTTTTATCTAAACCCAACATTTTTCTTTTATAGTAAATATCTTTCCAGCGGAATTTCTTGCGTTTAAGCTTTAATTGTCGTCCCGCATACTCGCCTCTAGGGCTTTTACTTCCTGGCATTTGTTTCTACACCAACTAATAGTTATATTCTGATACTCAGCGTTAAAGAGTTCACTTAAAAATCTTTGTGAACACTACGAATATCCGAATAGTATTATTTTCAACTATTTTGCATCGTTACTTAAATCATCCTATCCTTTTCGAATACTATCGGTTTTCTCCCATCATTTTCTATTTTAATATAATAATGATAAATGATATTTGGAGCCTATGGTGACATAAACCAATATGAGGTGCATTGGTTATGCAGAGTGAACAAGTAAAATTACCACAGGATAACAACCAATTAGGTAATTTGTGTGCTATATGTGGTAAAATAATTACAAAGAATGATCTTGTACACATTTTAGTTGAAGATACAGAGGATGTTGTTGTTCACTTCAAATGCTTTGTTGAAGTGCACGATAAAATATGCTGTGAATGTGGCATGCCATTTAAGGATAAGGAAGAATTACTTTATTGTGAGGAACATAAAGATTATTTTCACATGAAAGAGGATTGCCAAAAACGACATATGAGAAAACATCAACCATTCAAGCATGCAGAATATTCGACTGCTAATAATCGAATTAAATTTCTAGATTCAGATGAAAATGAGTAATTTTCTGTAAGAAAATCTTACTGTTAGTATGATGGAACTTTCTTGGTTGAGTTTTACCTTAATAATAAGCTTAAAATATACTTTTTAGAATTATTATTTACCTCAGGTTTTGTAAAAAACCAACGAGCTAAAACTATAGAACAGAAATTACAAAAAAATGTATATGGAGAGTCTATTAAACTTGAGTAAAAGACACTGTTTTGTTTACCACAGAGACAAAGACGAATTTTCGGAGATAGAAAAATCAGATATGATTGACCAATACTTCTCATATCTTGCAGACGAACCTAGCAAAATTGAAACATACGCTAGCCAAAATGGTTCAGATGCTGTATTATTATTTGACGGCCATGAAGAAAAATGGATTCTCGTTTACGCACAAGGATCAGGCATTGTCTGTCAAAGAACAGCAAGAAGACGCGCAGATTCTGCAAGTAGATCTGGAATCCGTGTGAATTCTGGTGAAAGAGTCGGAGTAAAAGCACCTTTGAATGTTTTATCAGGTTCAAATATCGGTGACCTTAGTAAAAGCGTTCAAAATAAATATTTATCTCATACAGATCTAAGTGGTGTGGATTAACCACATCATCTATTCTATTTTTATTTTATTTTCTCTAATTTTTCTTTTGCTTCAGCATAAAAGCTAATTAAACCTTTTGTGGTTTTCTCAGGGGCAGTTTCAATTGCTTTTTGATAATATTTGAGAGCTTCATCCTTCAATTTCAACTCGTCATAAGCTAATGCTAGATGGTAAATTATTGCATGATTTTTTGGAGATAATTTTACCGCATCAAGTAAAACTCGTTTTGCATTATTGTAATCTTTATTATCCAAGTAACTCCTACCGAGATTATACAAAGCGTCATAGCTTTTGGGATCAATCTTAACTGCTTCTTCTAAATGCTTTATTGCTAAACTTTGCTTGTTATTTAATGCAAAAGAACAACCGAGATAAAATCGTGCCCAGAAATCTTTTGGAAATATCTCAACAGCTTTTAAACCGAGTTTAATACCATATTGCCCATGATCTTTTGTTCCTAAAGTTCGTAACTCATCAATAAGTTCATCAAAAATTTCTTCTTTAGATTGTTCTCTGCAATAAGCAAAATCAGCTTCAAAATTTTCGGTGATTTTCTTAGCATTCTTTTCATCCTTTACATCGAACTCTAAGATTAAGCCATCATGTGTACTAATAGTAAATTTAATCCAAAAGTCTGCAAAACCAAACGTTTCATTTGAAACATGAAAGATAGAATAATCTTCTGAACCCTGTCCCATTATTTTATAATGTGTATGATATTTGACTCCTTGTTCTCTTGTTCCATAAATTCTGTATTCATCAGTATACTCATATGTTTTGTTTTGCCTGTGAATTTCAATGGGATTTTCTTTTATCTCATAATTGCAGAAATTTTTCAGAGAGTTCTTAATAAATTCAAATGATTCTGATGCATAGACATTTCGTGCTATCATCGTATTAATCGCGATTTTTTCTGGCATTAAAATCCACACCAAGATGGTACAACAGTATTACATTTGAGTTAAATATTAATCGGATAGATTAATTTAATCCAATCAATGCTAAAAATGTAATCTTTTACAAAGAAAAAAGTATGAAGAATTGAATGCTACTTCAATACTTCTGCTAAGGCTGCTAAAGCTGTTTCTATGTGTTCTTCAGTGTTAAAGAGATGTGCTGAGAATCTTAAGCCATTGAAACGATTAGAAACAGTTACTTTGTATTTGTCTTCAAGGGTTTTAACTATTTTATCAAGGTCTTTGTCTTTTCCAACCCTAACATTAACCAATGCACCTCTTCTGTGCTTCTCAATTGGAGTAATTACCTGTAATCCCAATTCATTAAATCCTTCAATTAATCTTTGAGTTAATTCTAAATTGTGATCAGAGACAGTTTTAATTCCTACTGAGGCAACGATTTTTAGTGCAGCATCTAATCCAGCTGTGCAGTAAGGAGGAATGGTTCCGTTTTGGTATCTTCTTGCACCTTTGTGATATGGTTTGTTTCTATCCATCCAATTATGATCAGAGAAATCATAATTCCCACATCCTTGTAGAGGGGGATCAATTTCCTCAATTGCTTTGTCACTAACATAACAAAGACCAATACCTAATGGTCCAAGCATAAATTTCAGCCCACCAGCACTAAGAAAATCAACGTTCATTTTTTTAGGATAGACTTCAATAGCATTGCATGCTTGAATTGCATCAAGAGATACGTAAGCACCATGTTCATGAGCTACCTTAGCAATTCGTTCTGCATCAACTCTTTGTCCATTATTAAATTGAACAAGAGATAATGAAACAAGTTTAGTATTATCATCAATTAATTCGATGATTTCTTCTTCATCAATCTGTACTTTTTCATTGATTTTTGCGGCTCGAAGCTCCACTCCTTTCTTTTTACTAACATATAGCCAAGGATAGAAGTTTGTTGGAAATTCTAAATCACTAGTAACAATATTATCTCCTTTCTTCCAATCAATACCATTGAGCGGATAATTCAATCCATGTGCGGTATTAATCACTAGAGAAACATTATCCTTTGGACAATCAAAGAGCTTTGCAGCACCTTCAAAAACCGATTTATCTACTTCTTCAAACATCTTATCAGATTCTACAGAGATAATCGGATCATGAAAATAGTTAATGAAGCGATTCATAGCTTTCTTTACAGAAGTTGCATGAGGTGCAAATGCAGCACTATTCAACCAAACCCTATTCTTTAATTGAGGATATTCTCTTTCTACGAGTTCTGCTTGACCTTCGAACATAAATTCACTGTCCCAAAAATTATCGTTGATTTTATTTTTGACAAGAAAGGTATCTTTTCAAGATAAAAAGGATTATGTTTAGATGTTTTTTTTTCAGTAAATGATAAAAGTTTAATATTAACTTCATTGTATAAATAACAAGTTAACACAAAGTAGTTAACTTTATACAAAGATTAAACTTAAACTGGGGTTCTATACATGACTAATTATATGAATGACTTGAAAAAACGCATTCGCTCGATTGAGTTACTTCGAATGCTGAAAAAATACCATTCATATGAAGAGTTAAGTAAGATTATGGGGTATTCAAAGGTTGTTCTAAATAGATATATCAAAGGGCATGTTCTTCCAGGGTCGGAAAGAGCCAATGAAATAATTGATATTGCTAAAGCTAATTTGGATATTGTAAAATTAGTAAAGGATCAACTTGTTTTCTACAGAGGATTTTTCGATACCACAATGCTTCTTGGAAATACGTCTCTTCTAAAATTAGTTGCACAATACGTTGCTGATAATTTTAAGGAAGCAGGAATAACAAAAATATGTGCCGTTGCTCCAGAAGGTATGCCTATCGCTGTTCACTTGGCAACAGAATTAGGAGTAGATATTGCAATTGCTAAACGAACTCGAGATTTAGGTGTTCGTGAATTTGTTAAAGTCCATTTTCCACAAGAACAAACTGGTGAACTTTTATCATTAAACTTACCCAAAGGATTACTCACCTTAGATGATCGAGTATTAATCATAGAAGATAGTTGTCGCACGGGAACAACTATGGAGATGATGGGTGAACTTGTCCAAAAATCAATGGCTAAAATTGGCGGAGTATTTGTTTTAGCAGGAATGGGCGACAAGTGGAAACCAACTATAAAGAAATTAGAAGATTTAGTTGGTGAAAAAAACGTATACATCTTTTGCGAATTAGACATCGAATACGAATAGGATTAGGGTGTTATCTTGAAAGTTCTTATTGATGATAAGGTGCACAATTACCACTCTATTTGGATGGAAGATGAGATTATATTTGCTATTGATCAAAGAAAATTACCTTTTATTTTTGAAATCTTTGAAGCAAAAACTCTCAAAGATACTTGTTTTGCAATAAAAGAAATGGTTGTTAGAGGAGCACCATTGATTGGAGTAACAACTGCTTATGGTCTTTTACAAGTAAGCATGACATCCAAAGAAGTAGATATTCGTAAATTTATTTCTGTTATCAAGAATGCTATGAATAAGCTATCAAAGACCAGACCAACTGCTGTTGATTTGTTTAATGCAATTAATCGTATTGAACAAGTTTTAGATGAAAAAGAAACAGTGCAGCAAAATCAACAAAAGATAAAAATCGAAGTTGAAAAAATCGAAGAAGAAACACTCCAAGAAGCTAAACAAATAGGCGAAGTAGGAAATGCGGTTATCCCTGAAAATGGTGTTGTGATGACCATTTGTAATGCTGGAGCATTAGCGACAATTGATTATGGTACAGCATTAGCTCCAATAAGAAAAGCTCATGAATCTAAGAAAAATATAACTGTTTATGTTAATGAAACAAGACCAAGAATGCAAGGCGCAAGATTAACTGCTTGGGAATTATACAATGAAAGTATTGAGCATTATATTATAGCCGATAGTGCAGCTGGTTATTATTTGAGTCAAAAGAAAATAGATGTTGTAATTGTTGGTGCAGATAGAGTCACGTTTAATGGTGATGTTGCAAATAAAATCGGCACATATACACTTAGTGTTTTATGCAAAGAAAATAACGTTCCATTTTATATTGCATTACCTCATAGCACTTTTGATTTGAATTTAGAATTCGGCAAAGATATTATCATAGAACAAAGAGACGGCCTTGAAGTACAAACAGCAATGAGTATCGATACTATTGATGATATTGAAGTAAAAAGAAGAATTATTCATTTTCCAGAATCAAAAAATCTGAATCCCGCTTTTGACATTACTCCTGCTCAAAATGTAACTGGTTATATTACACCATCTGGAATAGTAAAACCAAGTGAAATTAGAAAATTTCTGAAAAAATAGCCGATTTTTCCTTATCACAAAGACTTTTTACTAGTTGATAATTAAAACAGATAGTGATTTACCATGGGTAAAAAAGTCAAACCAGGGATGAGTCCAGAAGAAATTGCTACTCTGCACTACGAGCTTATCATGGACAACGATAAAGACGAATGGTTAAAAACATTCACAGAATTCCATCAAGAACGAGCAGACAGATACGGCTACTCTCCAGATTTATACTGGCGAACAGGTAGAAAATACATAGACGAACTAGGATATTCTTATAAATTCAAAGAAAAAGTCGACCGACAAAGTACAGAAGATCACATCAAGTATTTCTTCTTTAGATTAAATAAAGAAGGTAAAAAACAAGGTTCTGGTCAAGTACCCATTCATGTTATCAAAGATAAAGATAATGGGAATGAATGGCGTGTTGATATCGCATCCTGGTAGATTAATACAGAGTTTAAAACAGCTAAGAGGGAATCTTTTCCCTTAATTTTCTTTTTATTTTTTGTCTGTTTTTAGTAATCGCAACAGTTTAATAGTGAAAGACAAAAAAACAGATAAGAATGAATTTCTCATTGAATACTTACTAAAAAAAGGATGTTAGAAAATATGTCAATAAACCCGCGCGATCTTCAAAAAATGATGAAAAAAATGAAAATGGAAGAGTTAAAGGGTGTAGAGGAAGTAGTAATCAAATTTGAAGATTACGAGCTTGTTATCCCACATGCTGAAGTTACCAAAATGATGATGGGTAGCGAAGTTTACCAAATTACCGGACAGGCACAAAGAAGAAACAGGTCAGATGTAGAAGTTATTGAAGTTGAAATCTCAGATGAAGATGTTGCTCTTGTTGCTTCTCAAACTGGTGTAAGTGAGGAAGAAGCCGAAGATGCATTGTTGGAAAGCGAAGGAGATATCGCTAAAGCAATTATACTTCTAAAATCAAAGTAGTTTTCTTAGAAATAAACAATTCTAGATCTATCTTGATCTAGGATTTTTATGTTTTCATCGAATAGGTCATCTATTTCTTTGTGACCATATTTTATTACTGGGCAATGATAATGACACTGCATACTTTTCTCACAGAGTTTTTGATCGATTACTACTTGATTTATTTCAGGATCAATAGTGATTGCCTTTAGTTTACAATGAACTAAACACACCTTGCATCCCGTACATTCTTCAGAACGATAGATTTCAAGAACAAGTTTTTTCATTAATTTGAATACAGATTTCAGTTCTTCACCTTTAGCTAACATCGAACCATTTGCCGAGATCACTATACTAACATCATCTAATTTTGCAGTGAGTATACCAAGATCAGAATCATATTCTGTTTCTGCAAATATTCGCCAGAATTGTTCTAATCGCAGAAGATTTAATGCTTGTGTAAAATACCCTTCAACATTAATTTGACCAGAACGACAGGTAGCAAAATTCTCTACAAGTTCAAAGTGTAAATCCCAGTCACCTGGTTCTTTTAGTGTACGCTTTTCATAAGAAATATCTACTCCTTGTTGAATTGCTAAAGTAGAGATATTCTTTGGTAATTGCTTCCACCGCCATAATCCCCACTTGTGCCATTCATCTGGTAATTTGTTTTTGTCTTTCCATTTTATCAAAAACTCTTCCCAGCTTTTCCACAATTCAGGTTTAATTTCCTTTATTATTTCTAATGTCCCTTGATTACTTGCAGGACAAAGCCAACAACCAATTCGTGAAAGTCCTTCTTCATATAATGGGTTGTACTGTAATTCTTCTTTGAAAATGTATAACCAAACGTGTAATGCGGTCCACTTTTGTATTGGTGAAAAATTCAATTGGTTTGGTATCCAAGGATTCGACCACAGAGATCTGCTTTCTGACCTCGAGATACTCTCATATGCACGCTGTCCTACCAAGCTTAAAGTTTTCTCACCGAGACATTCCTCTATGAGAGTATTTATTGGACCAATCTTGAGTATCTTACAACAATACCGATAATCTTTTCCTGGAGGACCAAATTTCTTTACTGCGTTCCAAAACTTTTCTTCTGGAATATCTTTCCTACAGAAATTTTCTGATAAGCCCATCTGTTTTATGACATCCTCAATATATTGGATGGTTTCTGGAAACTCAAGGCTTGTATTTACAAATATGATCTTGAAGTTTACATCTGGAGTTTTGTTTGCTAATTGTAAACATACTAAGGAATCTTTTCCTCCGCTAAAAGAAACAGTTAACGGTAATTCGGGGTTGCGGTACATTGTTTTCTTTATTGAATTAATTGCTTTTCTTTCATAGGCTTCAATTGTATAGCTATTTGCTAAAACAGCTTGTTCCCATGTTTGGTTTTTAGCTTTACTATTTCCTAACTGCAATTCTTTGTAATTTTTCAAACTAGATTTAGGTTTTAGCACATACCCTTTCTTCATTTGTTTAATTTTATCAGCATTTACTTTCATAACACCAATAGAGAGTACTTTCCCTTGAGGTGAAACTGCAACAGCTATTTCCCCTTCTTGCAATGATTCATCAAAATCTTCTACCCCAGGTGCTAAAACGTTAAATCCATTTGCAATATATTCAACTGCTCCCTCATCGACTTGAACATACTTCTTTTTCTCTTTTTGTTTTTCAAAAATCCTAATTGCACCCATAATTCTTGGAATAAAATCCCATTGCATTAATGCTAAATTGTATCGTATTGAACCTACAATTTGTCCATCAATTATGATTTCTTCCATTATGTCATCATAACTAGTTTCGTTTAATAGAACCAATCTCTTTCCTGTTAATCCTAAAGCATTAGCACTTCCTTTTCCAAATTTCTCGTCAATGATTTTACTAATGCGTTTTATATCTTTATCAAAAGCAGGTCGTACATCCCCCGGTGGAGACATAACGACAGTTCTTGTTTGAGCTTTACAAATACCACAGGGTTTAGCATCTAAGATAGGTAAATTGCACTTATCACACCAACTTAGTTTGAATGCCCCTAGGTAAGGAACTGTTTTCCTTTTGCTCATAATTAAAGAAAATTAAAATATTACTTATAATATAGCTAGTCGAATCTGATTTAATTTGAAATGAATTGATAAAATAAGAAAGAAAATGAGAAAATCAAATTACAATTTTGGTGTGGTGGTATCAGATCCTTTGTCTGCAGTGATATCTACACCAATAGCTCGTTTGATTAAATCTTTGAGCGGATCCGTTCCTTCGCCAGCACTTAATTTTGTTGAGGTTTGAAGTTCTACTATTATCGGAAATGTTTTGTTATTTGCTCTGATATCATCAATTAACTTGTGATGTAATCTTGCTATTTCATCATCTACAAGTAAAATTCCTGTATCAGGATCATTAGATAATTCAATGAGTAAATTTCCACATTGCTCTAGATCTTCTGCAATATGACATTCCTTTAAACCGCCTAAACGAAGACCCATAGCAACTTGTGCTTTAGTGAGACTAACAATTTTCATTTGATTCAAACACCAACATTTACTTACTCAATTGTAGTTAATTCATCAACAATAGCTTTGACTGCTTTTTTCTGATTCTTTTTGCTTTTTGCTTTGATGGCTAGAAGTTCTATTTCAACATCTGTTTTTGACTTCTTTTGTGCCCTGTCGATGTTTTTCTTGGATTGAACTTTTAATGCTTCAATTTCCTTGTCAGCATCAATCTTTGCAGCTTCAAGTAGAGTATTGCTTTTTACTTGTGCTTTATGAACAGCTTCTTGTGCTTTTTGTTTTGAATCGACAATTATCTTTTCAGATTTCTCTTCTGCTTTTCTGATTTCTTCCATGCTCATGAACTATTCCTCAAGTTTCTCTGCTTAATAGAGTATGCTAATTAAGAGACTTTTATTTTTTCTGTTTAAGTTAATATTAAATTCTTTCTATCAGCAGTTAAAATTGCTTTTAATCTCTATTTTTCGAATTTAGCTTTTTATAAAGTATTTTCTCCGCGTAGTTATTTGAGATAATTATTCTCGTTTTATGTTACATTCGAAAGACTAAAATCGCTTTCATGTGAGGTTTAGATAGAAGATGCAAACGAACTACAGGGAAATAGTTGAAATGAAAAAGAATAAAGATGCAGGTGTAAGCGAACAGCATACAATAGGAATAGCTGTTGTAATGATGGAAGAAATTGGTCCAGAAACAGCAGTGAATCATACAGATCTCGATGAAGTAGCTTCTATGTATTTAGCAGTAAAAGGATTTACAGCTTTTTTAACAGGATTTGAGCGCGATGATTATGGTCCTGGGAAAATACGTGGAATACTACAAATTCCATCAACTGATTATTATGCTGTTGCTTTTGATCATAATATGAAAGGTTTAGGAACAGAAGAAGACTCAAGATTGCGGCTTAGTCGAATGGGCATATTTTGTTTGGTAGCTAATAATGAAGATTTAACAAAGATTAGATTGTATTATAATGAAACAGAGAAATTCCTCATTGAGAAAACCCAACAGATAACAGAATTAGCTGAACTAAGCTATGAATTTGTGGGTGAACTGAAAATTGAATATAACAATTATATTAACCAATTAATGAAAAACAAAGGAATAATAAATACTGCAGATTTGCAAACTGATAGTCTATTTGACATGGATATTTTACTTTCATTGCCAAAGGAAGAAAACCTTACTGCAAGAGCATTAATTGAAATAATAACCAACTCGGATATCCTTGGTGCATCAATCGAAGATATTGTTAAAATTACTAAAAGAAACAAAAGAAAGGAATTAAAAATCCTCGGAAAATTGATTGAAAAAGGATTAGTTATTATCATTCCTACAGTAGATGAAGACAATAAGGAATTATTGTATCTCGCAAAATGAAAAAATATGGAGTAATAAAAAATGAAAGTGATAGTATTTCATTCTTATAAAGGTGGAACAGGAAAAACAACCTTAGCAATCAATACTGCAATAAAGCTCTCGCAGAAAGGTTACAAAACAATAGTTCTTGATTCAGATATAAACGCTCCAACTTTTGATAGTATCTTTATAGGTATTAAACCAAAATACCGATTTAATGATTTGTTCAATGGAAAAGAAACACCGACTGCTAATGATCTTATTTGTAATTCGAGGATTAATGATAATTTAGATTTAATATTCGCAGATTCGCAACCAAAATTTGGTCAAGGCTTACTAAGTATGGATAAAGATTTTCACCGAATAGCACTAAAGAAACTCATTGATTTGAAAAAAGAATACGATAAAATGGGGTATGATTTTCTCATAATGGACCTTTCACCTTCACTCAATCTTGCCTCTGTAAATGCTATTCTTATTGCTGATGCTTCAGTAATTGTCCTCAGACCGAATAGATATGGAATACATGGTACTACCTTTCTACTAAATGAATTATATTCTATGTTAGGAGCAGTAAAAAGAAAAGATTACTTGATCTTAAATCAGGTTGTGCGTGGAACTCCAGAAAAAATGGTTAAACAATGGCAGAGACATTTCAAGAATCGATTAGATATCGAAACTATTGGTGTAATTTACTGTGATTGTGGTGTTGCATTAAATATGCTCTTTGGTAATTTGATCGATGATGAAACAACAAGTAAAGAATTCGTGAAAGTTATGAACAGAATTGTGAAAAAGTTAGAACAAAACCTAAAAGATTGAAACATTAGGAAGTTATGGAAAACTTTTTCCAAAGATAGAATTTAACATCAAACATAGTTTGTGGAGAGCACTCACTTTTGTCAAAAATTATAGGTGTAGATATACTAGCTGGAGCTTCAAGTCAGAAAGGTTCTGCAAGTTCCAAACGTTTTGCCGCAGTTGTGCTAGAGAAAGGTGAGATAATTGAAAGTCACAATTCTATTTCTATGAGGAATTTAATTCGATTGTGTAAACAACATGATCCTAAATATCTCGGTGTTGACAATATCTTTGAACTCGAAGCAAATTCTTCCCGAATTATTCGTTTTAGCAGTTTGCTACCACTTGAGACTAAAATCGTTCAAGTTACTGGTGCCCCACCTGATGGTTTTGAACGATTGAGTAGATTAGCAAGAAGACATGGTATTCCTTATCCTAGTCAACATGCAAGTCCTATTCAAGCAGCAGAAATTGTAGCAAGATTAGCTGATAAATCAGTGGGATATATTTTATTACCCTTTGAAGAGGAAACTGAAGTCAAAATATCTCGAGCAAAAGCCATTGGACCTGGTGGTTGGTCACAACAAAGATATTCAAGAAGAATGCGTGGCGAAATCTTAACTTTAACTCGAGAGATTGAAAAGCAATTGCTAGACCATAAACTCGATTATGATCTCGAGGCTCGAAAAACAGAGTATGGATATGACAATGCTAGCTTTAGAGTTTATGCTTCCCGGGCTGCTATTCGTAAAGTGATCAAACCATTTAGAGGAGAACTCTCGAGAGTTTCTGTCCAACCAATACGAAAGAAACGATTAGAATTTATGCCTGTTCAAGGTGGAAGATCCAAAATACAAGCAGGTGTAAGAAGAAAATCAGATAGAGGATTAATAGTTGGGATAGATCCGGGACCAAATACTGGCATAGCAATTCTGAACTTTAACGGAAGCATTCTCTTAGTAGATTCCATGAGAAGTGCAGCACGAGGAGATATCATTAGAAAAATTACCCTACATGGTGATCCAACAATAATTGCTGCAGATGTTACTCCCCCACCAGATTTTGTTGTGAAAATTTCTAAAATGCTGAATACAGGATTAGCTTGTCCGGATCGGTTGTACAGCTCTGGAGAAAAAAGTGAATTAGTTGATAATTACACCAGCAATGGTACGAGAGTAAAAGGTGCACACAAACGTGACGCCCTCTTTGGAGCCATTAAAGCTTTCAATAAATACAGCGACTTGTTTAATCGCATAGATAATTCCCTCTCAGAACCGGATGAATTGCCATTACGAAATAAAGTCAAACAAATGATCATCAAAGAAGAATTGAACATTCAAGATGCCATTGAAGAGATCAAAAGAAGAAATGTTAAAGTTGAACCACAAGAGATAAAGCTCGAGAAAGAAGAAGAATTAACTGAAAACGAGCAAATTTTGACTGATAAAATCGATGCCCTAAAGGAATTGTCAGCAAGACAAACGACACAGATTGAAAATCTTGATGATGTGAATGAGAATCTTTTGAGTGAGATCGAGCAAATCAAAGATGAAAATAAATCATTGAAGAAAAGAATCGATAAGATCACAAATAAAAAATCGCAAGAATTGAAGAGAGACAGAGCAATTGTCACTCGAGATGATGAACTAAAATTCCTTCGAGGAAGAGTAAAAGAATTAGATAGTGAACTAACAAAAGTGAAGGGAATCATCGCTGATCTCAAACGAATGATAGTAATGAATTCAAATCGAATTGTTGTTCCTATGAAAGTAGTCTATGAATTCTCTCGAGAGGGAATAGAAAAGACAATAGAAAGAATGAATATCGAAGCATTTGATGTCATTCTTCTGGTTAACTCTTCTGGAGGGGGAAGAAAGACTGCTGAGATGCTAATAGAAAGAGAAGTAAAAGCAGTGGTTTGTACCGAAGAAAATATCTCAAATCGAGCTATGGAAGCTTTTATCGAAGCAAATGTGCCAGTACTCTTCCAAATGCACATCAGACAAATTGATGATATTGCTGTTGCCTTTTTTGATGAGTTAGAACAAGCAATTCAATCTTGGGAAGAACAGAGAAAAGAGATAGTGAACAAGAAAACAGAGAGTAAATTAAGTACACTCATTGCTGAATACCAAGAAAACAGAAAACAAGAATTAAATCAAATCTATCAAGATGAGAGAAGAGGTAGACAAAAGCCTGAACCAAAACAAAAAGTCAAGGTAATCGAATCAAAAGATATCGACGAATAGAAGTGAATAATCACTTAACCTAGTGTCCACTACTTTTGTTAAGAATTAGAGAGGCAAAAAATCAAATTATTCAGGTTTGACTTCTGTTTGCACCCAAAGAATGTTATTTCCTCTAATGAAGATCTTGCCATAAGAAGCAAGTTTTTCTCCTTTGTAATACTCAACGGCATTGCGGAGAACTAAATTCATGTGTTGATCTTGAGCATCAAGATTTCCACGAAATTCTCGGCCATCTTTTAATCGAATGCCAATGAAATTATTGTAGGATTTTCGTAAATAATTAATTGGATGGGAATTGAATGTTGACATTTTCTTGTTTCATCTTCCTTTAGGAAAATCTATACTTATTTTGTAGCCTCTACTTAAAAAGCTACTGAATGACTAATTAATAAGTGTAGATTTTTTGTTGTGCAAATTGTGCCTAAAAAGAGAATAAAAGCTTTTCCTAAATGCTGAATGAAATAAAAGAGAGAAAAAATTAATCTCGGACACATTCCCACTATAACCGAAAGATTTTATAAGAAAAAAAATACAAAAAAAGACCAAGGTGTCTCGTAATGACTCTAAATAAGCTCTAGGGTTGTCTCGGTAGCTTAGCCCGGTGAACGTGAGCAATTACGTTCGGGTAAGAGAGCGCAGGACTGAAGATCCTGTTGCCGGGTGTTCAAATCACCCCCGAGACACCAACTAATTTTCCAAGAAACCTTAGACTTCAAATATTAGTTTTGTTCCAACGTAGCAATTCTTGATTTTTTCTCCCCCATATTTTTCCCGTAAGATATCTATCGTTTTTGTTTGTTTTAGCAGTTTAACAGGTAATTTATCGGTACAATGATTCAAGTACAAATCCGGATCATCAAATTCTTTGACGAATTTTTCTGCAGTTTCCAGAACTTCCTTTTCTGTATACCGCACCATATGAGTCCCCCCAAGGATTGCCTTTATTGGTTTCTTGGATGTTTCCTTTGCTTGTTTACAGATATTGAGTATACCTGCGTGTGCACAACCAGTTATTACTACTTGTCCTTCTTTTGTCTCTATTATTACACTTAGATCTTCAGTTACTTTATCAACTTCTAGTTTTCCATTTACTTCTCTCAGCAGCTCTTTTTCTAACCCTTGTCGGTATGGTCTATCAGTTATTTCTCCAGAAGTTCTTATAAAATCAGTTATTTTTCTTGGTGCTTTATCAAATTCGAAATTAACTTTTGCTTGTTGTTCTTCTGTTAATTCTGGGATATTGATACTTTTTTTCTTAATAAAACCAATTATCATTTTTCTTGGCAATTTAGCATCAGGATGCGCTAGTATCTTCAATGGTTCATCAGTTGTTCTTGCATCTAGTAGCATTGGTAATGCGCCTGTATGATCATAATGACCGTGTGAAAATATTAGTAATGAAATGTCGTTCGGGTTTATTCCTAATTTTTTCATATTGTGAAGTAGTATTTTTCCTTTAGTTCCTACATCAAGTAATATCTGTTGTTTTTCTGTTTTTATTAGAAAACTCTGACCATGATTTCCAATTAATCCACTATTTGGCAAAGCAATATTGCTATATAAATTTAGAATCTCAACTTTCATTAGATATAACACCAATTGTTGATGTTATTATTTACTTAAGAATTATTTGAACACAATTATCATTTAGAATGCCATGTTACTGTTTGATATGAATCCAAATCTTTTACATCAACGAACGGGAATAACTTAAATTCATATGAATTGTAAATAAAATCGAGGTACAGGTATTGATAGAGCCAAAAGATTTTATTTCTGTGTTAGAAGAAAAGTTTCAATTTATAACAGGTGTTCCTTGTTCCTATTTCAAAGAAATGCTTATTTATCTTTCAGAACAAGAAGACAAAATATCATTAAAACATGTTTTAGCAACTCGAGAGGACGAAGCAGTGGGGATTGCTTCTGGTGTTGTCTTTTCCGGTAAACGCGCCCTTGTCTATATGCAGAATAGTGGTTTTGCCAACATTGGTGATGCATTAACTTCTCTTACGGAGCTCTATAAACTTCCTATGTTATTTTTAATTAGTTATCGTGGTTTGGAATCTGATAGAGGTTTTCCTGAGCATTCAATTATGGGAGAAGTGACTGAGCCAATTCTCAAAGCATATAATATCCCCTATTTGGTTCTAACTAAAGAGAATTGGAAAGAAGATATGACTAAAGCAATTGAGATGATGGAAGAAAAATCTTCAGCTATTGCTGTATTAATTAAAAACGGAGTGTTGAGCAAATGAAAGGGTTCGATGTAATTACTGCACTAAAAGAGTTAATCTCTGAGAATGTTATTATCGTTAGCTCTAATGGTAATATCAGTAGAGAAGTGTTCAATTTACTTCCTCAACCACAAGTGTATCTTAGGGGATCGATGGGGTTACCTGTGCCAATAGGTTTAGGTCTTGCCTTAGCGAATCCGGACAAGCAAATCCTAGTTATTACTGGTGATGGCAACTTTCTCATGGGTTTTAATTCCTCAGTAACAACAGCCTTTTACAAGCCAAAGAATCTGAAAATTCTCATACTTGACAACAATAAATACTTCACAACCGGTGGACAAGAAACAGTTTCTTCAGCACTAGACTTTGGTTCATTCTTGAATTCTCTAAATATTGGTTACTCAGAATCAAAACAAGCAAAGAAAGAAAAGGTAAAGAATAATCTGATCGAATTTCTTAAATCCAAATCTTTCAGCATACTTCATTTACAGATAGACTCTGGGAAATTACAATTAGAAAACATTCCTTGGCAACCAAAAGAAATTACTCAAAGAATAGTTGAACGATTAACAAAATAGTTTCATCTTTACTAGAGCTAAGTAAGTTGTTTTTAAAGTAGATGAGAATGAAATTTAGGGTTTTATAATGAGTATAAAGGAAAAAAATTCTGATTTTTTAATGATAAATAATCTAAGAGCAAAATATCGAATCATGTCTGTTAAGCATTTACAACAACTACAAGATAAAATTGACAAGTTACATAAAGAAAAGAAAATTAGTCAGCATGAAACCTTACAGCATTATATTGGTAAGTTCAAATTTGCAGTTCCCAAAGACTTTCCAAAAGCAAAATCGGTTATTGTTCTTGCTGTTGAGTGTAATCTAGCAAAGATTCCTTTTCATTATAAGGGAAAGAAGTACGATGTATTATTACCTGGAAATTACAGTGCTACTTCTAAAACTCCTAAGGAAGAAATTGATAATTTTGTATTAGAAAAGATTATTGGGCAAAGCGATTACCGAGTGCAACAAACAAGACAGCTCCACTTGAAATTTCTAACTACTAGCAGTGGTCTTGGCAGGTATGGTCGCAACAATATTAGTTATGTAGATGAACTTGGTAGTTTTATCGAATTGTATGCAATATTCACAGATTATGAATTTGATGAAGATCATTACGTAGAAGCAAAAATGATGGATAGGTGCGAAAAATGTACAATATGTATAGATAGATGTCCAAATCAATGCATCTCTCAAGATAATTTCATCATAGATGTTGAACGATGTATTCCTCTTTATAATGAAATCAGTGGAGAATTTCCAGAATGGTTGGTAACAGATAGTCATATGGCTATTATGGGTTGTTTGCATTGTCAGATTCCTTGTCCAGCTAATCATGTCGCTTTGAAAAATATGAGACAATTCGAAGAAATAACGGAAGAGGAAACAGAAGTGCTCCTTAATGGAGAAGGTGATGAAGAAATTATTAGCACCATATTTCAGAAGTTGCAAATGTTTGATGCAAAACACGCTGATTATTTTTTACCTGTGCTTAAGCGCAATTTAGAAGTTTTACTTAAATGAATGAAAAGCAACAATGAGAGAATCGCACAAAGTATTACTTCGATAAAAATGGCTAATGTATGACCAAGTGTTCTGATTAGCCAATTAATATCTCCGCCTATTATAGTACCCACTACTACACCTACTGCTAGGATAATATAATCAATTAACATTGCTAGTAGTAAATAAGACACGAATTTTGGTAGTTTTTTATCGACAAAGACTACTATTGTAAAACATATGAGCGTTCCAAATTTGAAGGGAGCAGCTGAAAATATGAATTTGTTATGTAATCCAGCATTTACGTCAACTGGAGTTATTGCTATAAAAATGTAAAGAACTCCTGATACTGCACCTAAAATTGCTCCAATTAAACTCAACCATTTAATTTTTTTAGTTTCTTTGTAAAATGAATCCAAAACAAAAAAGAATACAATAAAAGATATTCCAAGGGTGATAAATCCTGGTATAAAAATTGAACGTGTAATTATATTTGATTCGTAATTAAATGCAAATTCTCTTCCAAGATCACTTAAAGCAACCCAGAGTAAATCGAACCCCGGTGCCATATTATCAAATCTGTTCCCACCCGGATAGAAAAACATCGAAGTAATTGTTAATATAAAAAATAAAACACAGACAATAAAGTTCGCGAATACACCCCATTTCTGAAAGATTGTTGGTTTAGCAGTAAGTCTTGTATGATATTGTGTTGTTTCATGTTGTGCTGCCTGTTCGCCCATAAATTTCATCTGCCATTTATGATATAATCTCGATGTATTTCACTTACCAATTATTATATTCTTTGGTGAAAGAATAATAGAAAAAAATAGAATGAAAAGAACAAAGTATTCTCTTTACTTTCTTCTTCTTAATTTTTTAATTACAAAATAAAATACGAGCAAATTAATGGTGAATAACCATCCCGGTAAAGAACCGACATTCGTTGGTGAAGTTGATGTTGGTGTTGTTACTGGGGGAATAATTACAATATGGCATTTGAAAATCCAAATATCACTGAAAACTTCTCCGAATGACAAGGTAGTACCTGCACATGTGTATGTATTGTTTCCATCATAAGCAAATGAGGTCATACTATTTCCATATGGATCACCTACTGTGTGATTCCAAAGGAGTGTACCATTTTCAGCAGTTCGTAGAATCCAAGCATCACCATTACCCAAATCATCATTATGCGTTCCTCCACCGATAGTAAATCCTCCATCAGCCATCTCCATTATATATCCCCCACCATCTTCTTCTGTTCCACCATATGTTTGATTCCAAAGTTGATTTCCTGAAGCATCTGTTCTAATTATCCAAGCATCTGCTCCACCAGCACTAAATGTATGCGTATTAGCGATTATTCCGAATCCTCCATCAGCACATTGCACTAATCCTTCTGGTCTTTGATATCCAGCATCATCACCAAATGTTTTATTCCATTGATGAATACCTAAAGAATCTGTCTTGATTAACCAAACATCATTTGATGTTGTGGAGTTGTATGTATAACCAGAAATAGCAAATCCTCCATCTGAACATCTAACCAGTGAGTGTGGGTTGAAACATCTATCAATTTCCCTGTTAGTATAGGTTTGTTCCCATAAACGGGTACCAGTGGAAGATATTCGGATTAACCAAACTTCACAACCATTGCTAACATCGAGTGTAGTCCCAGCGAGAGCTAGATCACCGTTTGGACATTCAACGAGTGATCTTCCAATATCACTTTTTATAACAACATCAGTTTGAGCAGGTCCACTATACGTACGATTCCAGATGGTCGTACCATCATTAGCAATACGAGTAACTAAGAAATCTGAATTATTATGAAGTGCAGAAGTATTGTAAAAGGTTGAAGCAACAGCGAAACCTCCAGCAGCACAATTGATGATTTGATAGCCTTTATCTTCTCCAACACCACCAATTGTCTTATTCCAAATAGGTGTGCCATCGTCTGCAATTCTCATTACAAAAATATCAAGATCCCCTGCTCCTGAACTATTCGTCCAACCCGCGACAACATAACCAACTGCTGGATGCTTGATTATTGAATGTGCTTCCTCTACAAAAGGTGCTGAATATGTTTTATTCCAATAAACAACAATCTCTGTATCAAGAGCAGGTTCGCTTGCTTGAACAAAAATCACCTGATTACCTATTGATACTGGATAAATCACTAAACCAATAGAACCAATTGTTGTAATCAATAAACCAAAAAAGAATATTCCAAAGATTCTATTACGAGAAGCAAAAGGTTTCATAATATAATATTTTTCTTTTTTTTCATTAAAAAACTATTACTTTCATTCATCCCTTTAGATTGTCTTTTTTTCTTGGAATGAGAAATAAAATGCATGAGTAGTCACCATTCATACATCCCTTGGTTTTCAGAAGATCCAGATCCAAATGATGGAATAAAGGAAGCACAAGAACAGGTTAAAACACTCCGTTTGTGCATCAAATGTAATGAATTCAAACAGTACAATTTGAAAGACAAGAATACTCTTTGGTTATTCTTCAAATGCTCTTCTTGTGATGAAATAATTAAAATTCCTAGAGAACGAAATCGAGCTGCTAAGAAATGGGAAAAAGAAAAATGGAAATAATTATGATTTGAATCTAAATCAATTCATTTTTTATAACAGAGTAGTCTCCGACTTTCAAGGAATTGGATTTAATACCATAAACAATACTATTTGTACCAATTAATGAATTTGATATTTTGGAACGATCAATTTTTGAATTCTCTAAAATAATTGAATCATGAATCTCACTATTTTTGATTGTGACACCTTTTTCAATCATAGTATACGGACCAATAATCGAATTGATTATTTCACAATCTGGGGAAATATATACTGGTCCTTTAATACTACTATCCTGAATGTTACCGTTTATTTCATGTGTGTCATCATTCAGATATTTACGATTAATCGCTAGTAAATCCTCAGGATAACCAATATCTAAACGCCAACCATCAATCATCGTGGCTTTAACTAAATAGTTTTTACTAACTAATCTCTGAATAGCATCTGTAAGCTCAAACTCACCACGTGCAGATGGACGTAAATTAGAAGTCATTTGAAAAATTGTTGGTGAAAAAACGTAAAAACCAGTGATAACATAATTGCTTTTAGGATTTTTTGGTTTTTCTTCAAGGGAGATAACAGTATCTCCATCCAATTCTACGACACCATAACGTTGAGGGTTAGGATTTTTTTCAATATGTATTGTAGCTGATGCCTTGGAACTATTGTGAAAATCAATACATTTGCTTAAATCAGCAGAAAAAAGATTATCACCTAATAATAAGGCAAAATCACTAGAAATTTTGTCTTGAACTAAATTGACTGCAGCAGCTAAACCTTGAGCTTGATCCGTATGTTGAATAACATAAGAAATATCCATACCGAAATTACTACCATTTTTAAAATAATCCATTATGTACTGTCTCTGATAACCAACGACGATAATGACTTCAGTTATATCCAAAACGTCTCGCATATATTCTATGGAACGATGAAGAATGGGTTTGCCTGCTACTGGCAATAGATGTTTTGGTCGATAACTAGTAAATGGTAATAATCTACTGCCAAATCCCGCTGCTAGTACTACTCCTTTCATTATAATCACTTTTGTAAAATGATTCAATTCTCTGTAATATAAAT
>Ga0255437_1003_pt1 | contig 23751 bp, 15 predicted proteins | sample ANMaggSeSYBR02I4_FD_182644 | JGI IMG/M metagenome (GOLD analysis project Ga0255437, IMG submission 182644) | Sediment cell enrichment communities from methane seep in Santa Monica Basin, California, United Staets - ANME aggregate JGI... | ecosystem: Environmental > Aquatic > Marine > Cold seeps >... | reverse complement strand
GTCTCGGATGAAACAAAAACATTAATACATCAGGTCGATCCAGGGCTTTATAGTTATCTTTTGAGTTTATTAACATTTTTCAAATTGAAAATTTATTATTAGCCCTTACCGTCTAACGCTTTGGATAAATTAAAGGGTGCGAAACTTGAGTTATGATTTAAGGTCTCAAATTAAGAACGTTGAATGTGCGGACAGGTTTATACTTGCCCCTGGCAGGAATCGGTTCGAGTTCTGCAATATCGAAAGTGTTCTGTAACTGAGCAAGAGTCTGCCCGGAAATAAGTATCTGGCCTGGTTTTGCTGCACTGCATAGCCTGTATGCAGTGTTGACCGTCCTTCCTATCACCGAGTAGCTCATGGTACGGGAAGAGCCGATGTATCCTGCCACGAGATTGCCGGTATTTATTCCAATGCCGGTTTGAATCTGGAACTGTCCTTCGGCAACGCGGGTTTTATTGAATTCAACAAGCAAATGCTGTATGTCGATAGCAGCTTTGACGGCACGGATCGGGTCGTCACCATGAGCTACAGGTGCCCCCCATATTGCCATCATCGCATCTCCAATAAATTTATCTACAGTTCCTTCATGATTAAAAATAATATCTACGATTATCTCAAAGTAGTCATTGAGCATCTTCAGAACTTCGGTCGCACTCGTGTTTTCACTTAAAAGAGTGAAATCACGAATGTCGGCAAACAAGACAGTAGCAATGCGGCTTTCCCCACCTTTTTCCACCTTTAACTGGCCTGATACTACCATTTCTGCCAGATTGGGTGAAAGGAGCCTTTGGAATCGTTTCCGGGTTATCGCATCTTCCTTAATCTTTTTTGCCATCTCTGAAGTTTTGATAAACCGAGAGGTTTGGTTTGCGATGTTTGTAAGGAGGAGCAGGTCTTTTTTATTGTATGCACTGACTGCTGTGGAAGATTCGAGAATTATGATGCCAATCATGTGTGCCTGATCAAGGATAGGTACTGCAATCGTGCTGCGGGTTCCTTTTATTCTAATCGATTCTGCACCGTTGAACCGGTCATCTGCCATGGCGTCTGTAGATACAATACCCTTTTTATTTTTCTGAAGATAACGAACAAGCGTTTTGGAGATGACAAACCTGTTTTCATGAGATGTCGTTTTGTATGCATGTGGTTTTAAGGCCCCGTTATTATTGGGCATGAGTACTATCCCACGATCACAGGGAAGAAGCTCAAAAGCGCAATTAAGGACATGATCAAGGATATTGTTAATGCTCATGTCAAAGTTGATACCTCGCTGCAGTTCGTGTGTTATTCGCAGTTTTTCATAATCAGCGCGCAATACCGCTTCATCAGGCATTTCCTTTTCGCTTAAAAAAGGTTTTTCTGTTTTTGGTTTAGAAATGGGGGTAAAATGACTGTGTATGGTATGGGAATTTTCATCAACAATTTGTACAGCGGTTCCGGGAGTCGAAGAGGTGAAGATGCAACGTGTGTTTCCAAGTGTGATCTCATCATCGTCATTAAGCGACAGTTTTCCGTCTATCTTTTTATTGTTTACAAATGTGCCGTTAAGGCTTCCAAGATCTCTGATTACGAAACCCTGTTTGAATTCGAATGTAATGAGGCAGTGCACTAAGGAAATGCCGGGATCGAGTATGGTGATATGATTATTGGTGTGGCGGCCGATAATGCAGTGTTCGTCAATTTTAGCCTCATTTCTGCCGCTTCTGGAGAATATAATAAGCTTTGGCATTATCTAATCTTTCGAAGGCTGCAAATTGAATGAATTCGTAAAAAGTATAACCGATGGTGCCCGCAGGAAATGCCCTTGGGGTGCTAAGTCAAAAGTTCCATATACCCCCGCTGAAAATCAGCGGAATAAAAAGGCGCAGTGGTTTTTTAGAGACGAGGCAATACATGTAGTATACCGAGTGCCTGAAAAACTGCTGAAACGCAGTAGAGGGACTTTTTATGACGCCATCAAAATTGTCATTTTAGAGAACGAACAGGCAGACCGCGGCAGCCATTAATATCATAGGCAGGTATAGCAAAAGAACTTCCTATGTTGAAGTTGAAAGCCACATGGGCTCCTGTTGACTCTTCCGAAGTCCAGAGCAAAATACAGCTTAATTTTATTTCTTGGACCATTTTTGCCATAAATCCACAGCCTGTTATGTATCCTTTGTATTTTGAATCCACAACATAAAGACTTTTAATCTCTTCAAGGGTCGGAAGTCGCCAGTTGTCATATCTCGGACTTATAGTATCCCCAAATGTGTATTTGGCCCAGGAATTTGCCTGTTTCCAGTTGATATCGCCCTGATTATCAGCCTTTGCCCACATCAATCCCAGTTTATGGTCAGTAACGGTTCCGTTGCCGTTATCGGTGAAACGGTCTCCGGCCATAACGGTATGGCATGAAAAGATCAAGCATGTAATAATTATGCTGAAAAAGGTTATTTTTTTATACATCTTTTTCTATTTTTTAAGAAATTAATTAATAAAAATTAAATTCTATTATAATATGACAAAATAGTCAAGGAGTAACTTATTTATTTAATGGCACTTTGTTATACTGAGTACCAATTTGTTTTTTCAAAAACCGTGTAAAAATATGGCGGATTTTATCCAAGGATTCCTCAACGCCGGGTGTTATGTACTTTGCAAACACATCAAGACGTACCAGAGCATTTATGGTTGAATCTTTCTTGCCTGCCGTACGCAATCTTTTAACGATCGAGGTGTTCAGCTTTTCTATATTGTCGTATATTCTGGTAAGCCCATCCAGCTCCAGATCAATCCGATGTCCTTTGATGACCAGGAAATATTGAGCCAGTAAATATGTAGAAGTTGCCCGCCATATTGTCTCTTCTTCGTTTGCAAAGGGGAGATGAAAGCGGGCCATTGGCTTTAAAAAATCGGTATGTGGACATTCGCTTACTGCGATAAACAGCCCCATTAATGAGCTTATTCCCTCCTGTGCGGTTGTGCTGCGTGATACAGTCCTTTCCTTTGTACAAACTTCGACATGGATTTTATCATAGGAAATAAGAAGTCCAAGGCGTTCGACTATATTAACCAGGTTAACAGATACCGGGCAGTCCGGATACATGTCAATTGTGAGTGGACAGTGGGGGCACTGGTGGAAATCGAGCCTGGTCCAAAAAGGGAGATTTTCAATGATGCTTCCGTGTAATTTTAACGTCTTAGCATCGAGTTGAAGATTAAAAATCTCTTTTGTTCTGTCCGGTAATGTAAAGATATAGCGGATGTTTATTGTTTCCATAAGATAAATTGTAAGTGTTCAAGGAACGATGAAATTAGAAATTTGGCCTTCATACTTTTGTTCTGTTGATGAATGCATTCAATTTTGGGCCGAGCTTATCAAATATTGCTTTGTATTCTGCGGCATTTGACCCAGATAAAACTTTTCTGTAACCGTGAACCGATAACTGTAAACCGTGAACGGCTACCAACTCGTAAACTCGTTTCATCTCCCCCGAATTTCCACTTTCCAATTTCAAGTTTCAAGCCGTGAACGGCAATTTACCAGTCAATGAGATCCGATTTAGGGACTTTTTCTTTAAGTGAACTTGCATCCGAGCCTGCAAAGTCAACAGTAATAATACTATCGCACATATTTTTCACCTTTTCAACAACAACTAAATGATCCGGGTGAACCTGGTAACGACTTAATGCCTCAGTATTGGCAAATAGAACAATCAAGCCAAAATCGTAGGATCTTTCAGACCGAACTACATCCCGACCGAATTCATATGAATGAATTTCAGCAATGCTGTTCGGCAGATCGTCCATATGTTTTTCAAGATTCTCAATGTCGGATTCTTTTACTCCTGGTTTAAACTTCATTAAAACAATATGATTGAGCATTATTTGTCTCCTTTTATTAGCTCATAGTTTACAGATTATATTTTCCTTTAACCTAAGTTGAGCGATTTTATGCTTAGATATGTGCTAAGGTCTTAATGCATAAGGATTCGCAAAAACCACAGGTGTCCCGCAGGAAATGCCCTTGGGGTGCATACCCATGGATATGTCGAGGATTTTTGCAAAGCCATTATGCGCAAGGGATCGGCGCAGATCGAGTAAAAAATCGCTCAATTCAGGTTTAAATTGGATTGATTTTTTAATTCGAGTGTATTATCAGGTATCATTTCTACAGTTAAAAACTTATCACTGTTTAAATGTACCTGCAACAGCTATTATTGGGAGGATAAAAAAATTTAGAAAGAAGAGAAATTGACAGCTTTGGGTTGGCTTACCTGCGCGAACCCTTTGCAGCCGGAGGTTTAAAATGACTCAGTGCGTTTTATTGAATGCAGACTATACATTCTTAAATGTAGTGGATTGGAAGAGGGCAATGTGTCTGCTGACAAAAGATAAGATTACAGTTCTGAAGTATTCTGAAAAAATAGTTAGAACGGCCGAAGGCCTTGTAATGAGAATCCCCGCTGTAATGAAGCTGATCAAATTAATAAGGACCCTTTATAGAACAAGAGTCCCTTTCAGTAGGAGAAACATTCTTGTAAGAGATGGCTTTAAGTGCGCATATTGCGGCGCTAAAAAAGATAAATTAACAATTGATCACATTATACCCAGATCCAGAGGCGGCAAGACGGATTTTGAAAATTGTGTGGCTGCATGCAAGCCTTGTAACAACAAAAAGAGTGATAAAACTCCCAGTGAGGTAAATATGTATCTCAAAGTTAAGGCCTATCAGCCGACAATTTCAGAGTTTTTAAGGCTGAAAGTTAAAAAGCTTGGCATTACTGAAGTTCTGAAAGGGTTTGGAATTTACTAGTGTCCTGTCATGTGTCAAATGACGTGAGGTTGCGCCGTATTTTTATCTTTCCGCAAGGCGCGCCTGAAGGCGCATAGTCCCGCTATGTAACTGAAGGCGTAACGCTGCGGAAAGGAAAAAAGGCAAGCAAGACACGTCAGTTGATGCATGACAGGGCACTATCCTGGTTTCATCTTTATATCCTGCCTTGCTGCCGCCCATCTGCACGGCAATGTAAAAGTCAGAGATTAAAAAAAGGAAAAATTTCGCCACTAAGTCACAAAAGAGCTTTAATTTTAAAGCCTTATCAAAAGGAGAAGAAAAAAGTTGTAGATACGGCTTATAATGTACATTTATAATTATATTATTATAATCCTTGGTGTCTTAGTGTCTTAGTGTCTTTGTGGCTGAACTGTTGCAAAAAAGGAAAAAAATCATGAAAGGAATAATTTTGGCCGGAGGTTCAGGAAGCAGGCTTTACCCGATTACTCGTGTGGTCAGCAAGCAGCTTTTGCCTGTTTATGATAAGCCCATGATCTACTATCCTTTGTCGGTTTTGATGCTGGCCGGGATCAGGGAAATACTTATAATTTCAACTCCCGAAGATTTGCCTGATTTCGAAAGGCTGTTTCAGGACGGTTCCAGGCTGGGACTTAACTTTTCCTATGCCGTTCAGCCAAGACCTGAGGGGTTGGCCCAGGCCTTTATCATAGGTAAATCATTTATCGGAGATGACCATGTTTGCCTTATCCTGGGAGATAATATTTTCTATGGTCATAATCTTTCGGACAAGTTAAAAAGAGCTGTTCGTCTGGAAAAAGGGGGTAAAATTTTCGGCTACCTTGTTCGTGATCCTGAACGGTATGGAGTGGTGGAGTTTGACCGGGATGGAAATGTAATCGGGATTGAAGAAAAGCCGGAAAAACCAAAATCGAATTATGCCGTTCCCGGGCTTTACGTTTATGATAATGATGTGGTGAACATAGCTGAGGATATAAAACCTTCCGAGCGCGGAGAATTAGAGATTACAGATGTTAATATGGAATATCTGAAAAGGGGCGAGCTTAAAGTAGAACTCTTAGGCAGAGGTTTTGCCTGGCTTGACACAGGAACCCATGAAGCCATGCAGCAGGCGGCCAGTTATGTACAGGCTATCCAGGAGCGTCAGGGACTCAGGATTGCAAGCGTAGAAGAGATTGCCTTTCGCCTTGGATATATTGATTATATGCAGCTGGAAAACCTTGCTAAAGATATGCTGAAAAATGATTACGGTCGTTATCTTATGGATATAGTTGCTGAAGTCAGGGAGTGATAAAGAAGATTGATGAACTCGCGAAAAGCATCAACGATGGCTAAGTAGAAAGTTCTATATACAAGGCGTAGTGGTTTTTCAGGTGCGAGGCAATACATGTAGTATGCCGAGTTTCTGAAAAACCGCTGTAACGCAGTAGATGGCACTTTTTACGACGCCATCTGATTATGGAGGATCAAATGGATTACAAGAAGACACTCAACCTTCCGGCGACAAAGTTTCCGATGAAGGCAAATCTGGCGAAGCGTGAGCCGGAGCAATTAAAATACTGGGAAGAAAGCCGTTTGCATGAGAAGATCAGAAATGCTTCAAAGGGGAGCGAACTTTTTATTCTTCATGACGGACCTCCATATGCGAACGGTTATATACATATTGGTACGGCTTTAAACAAAATCTTAAAAGATATCATAGTCCGGTCACGGCAGATGATGGGTTTTGATGCGGTTTACGTGCCGGGGTGGGACTGTCATGGACTTCCCATTGAGCATAACGTGGACAAAGAGCTTGGAGATAAAAAGAAAGATCTTTCAATGGCCCAGGTTCGAAAGCTGTGCAGGTCGTATGCGGAAAAATTTATAGATATCCAGCGGGAAGAGTTTAAACGGCTGGGTGTAATGGGTGAATGGGAAAATCCATATTTAACCATGAACTATGCTTACGAAGCTACAATTGCAAGGGAGTGCGGGAAATTTGCGCTCAACGGGAGTCTTTTCAGGAGCAAAAAGCCTATATATTGGTGTTCTACATGTCAGACTGCTTTGGCGGAAGCAGAAGTAGAATATCACGATGAGAAGTCCCCGTCGATTTTCGTAAAATTTTTCTTAAAAGATGACATCAGCAGTGAAGTAAAAGCAGCTCTGAATAAAAAGGTTTTTGTTGTGATCTGGACAACAACACCCTGGACTATCCCTGCGAACATGGCCATAGCCTTTCATCCTGATTTTAAATATGTTGCAGTTGATGTCGGCAATAACGAAGTTTTTATCATGGCAAGAGAGCTCGTGGAAAGCTGTATGAGCACCTTTGGTATTACTGACTATAAAATTCTTGCGGATATTGATCCGAAAATGCTTGAACGAAAAAAATGTATGCACCCTCTTTATGACAGGGAATCGATTTTGATTTTAGCTGATCATGTTACACTGGAAGCCGGCACAGGTTGTGTCCATACAGCTCCGGGACACGGACGCGAAGATTATGAGGTAAGCCTGCAATATGACATTGATGTCTATTCTCCAATAGATGACAGAGGCTGCTTTACACAGGATGTTGAATATTTCAACGGACAGTTTGTCTTTGATGCAAATAAAAATGTCAATGCAAAGCTGCAGGAAACCGGTGCGCTCCTTTCTGAAGAAACAATAGAACATTCATATCCTCATTGCTGGCGATGCAAAGAGCCGGTTATTTTTCGTGCTACACCCCAATGGTTTATCTCTATGGAAAAGACAGGTTTGAGGAAGAAAACCCTTGAAGAGATCGACAGGGTTGAGTGGATTCCCAGCTGGGGCAAGGAAAGAATATACAGCATGATTGAAAACCGACCCGACTGGTGTGTATCCAGGCAGCGGGCCTGGGGTGTCCCTATAACCGTATTTTATTGTGATAAATGTGAAGCACTGTATGTAAACCAGGAAATAATCGATAGCGTTTGTACTGCTTTTGAAAAGCATGGCGCAGATATCTGGTTTGAAAAGGATGCGGATGAATTTCTGCCTAAGGGGGCGGTGTGCGAAAAGTGTCAAAATAGATCCTTTGTTAAGGAGACGGATATTCTGGATGTATGGTTCGATTCAGGTGTTAGCCACGCAGCAGTACTTGAGCAGCGTTCTTATCTAAGATGGCCTGCCGATCTTTACCTGGAAGGTAGCGACCAGCACAGGGGATGGTTTCACAGTTCGATTCTAACCGCTGTCGGAACAAGGGGAGTCGCACCTTATAACGCTGTGTTAACCCATGGATATGTTGTTGATGCACAGGGAAAGAAGATGTCCAAGTCTATAGGAAATATTGTGGCTCCAAGCGAGGTTATAGATAAATACGGGGCGGAGATATTACGACTCTGGGTTTCCGCATCTGATTACAGGGATGATATCCGCATTTCCGAAAAATTTTTAAAACAGCTAAGCGATGCCTATCGAAGAATAAGAAATACTTGCAGGTTCCTGATGGGCAACCTGTCTGATTTTAATCCTGAAAAAGATTTGGTTTCGTATGAATCGATGCCGGACATTGACAGGTTTGCCCTGCACAGGCTTTCCGAACTGATCGAAAAAACCCGGAAAGCTTATAATACATACGAATTTCATCTGGTTTATCATGCGCTTTATAATTATTGCACCCTTGATCTTTCCGCCTTTTACCTGGATATTCTCAAGGACAGGTTATACACATCTCCGTCGACATCAAAAGAAAGAAGAAGTGCCCAGACCGTCATGTACAGCATGCTTGACTCCATGGTGCGGCTGATGGCGCCGATACTGTCATTCACAGCAGAAGAGATCTGGAGTTTCATGCCGGAACAAAAGGAAAAAGAGGAAAGCGTTCATCTGGCATCTTTGCCTGAAGTAAATGAAGAGTGGAAAGACGAAAACCTGGCAGGAAAATGGGAACGTTTGCTTGAAATTCGCTCAGAGGTGACAAAGGCGCTCGAGGAAGCCAGGGCTCAAAAACTTATCGGGCACCCCCTTGATGCTGCTGTTACAATTTCATGCATAAAAGAGCTATATGACACGCTGCATCCGTATGCAGATGATTTAAAGTCTTTATTCATAGTTTCTAAAGCATCACTGGTTGATGGCGAAAAGCTTACCGACGCATATGAGAGCGGCGATATAGAAGGTTTGTCAGTTAAAGTTGAAGTTGCTGAAGGTGATAAGTGCGAACGGTGCTGGATGCATGAGCCTTCGGTTGGAACGAATTCGGACCATCCTGCAATTTGCGATAGATGCCGACAGGCGCTGAATCGTATAGCGCAGGAAGAACCGGTATGAAAGTATTTAACAGCAAATATATGAGACTTGCCGGTGTTGCCGGTTTAATTGTGATCGTTGACCAGATAACAAAGGCATTGATTTTAAAATCAATGCCTCTTTATCATTCAGTGCCGGTTATACCCGGATTCTTCAACATTACTCATATTCAAAATCCAGGCGGAGCCTTTGGTTTTCTGGCAAATCAAAGTTCAAGTTTGCGAACCATAGTATTTCTTGTGATTTCATCACTGGCTGTCGGGTTAATCTTCTGGTTTTATAAAAATACACCAAAGACACATCCGTGGCTTGCCACTGCTTTTGCCATGATTTTCGGTGGCGCTATCGGCAACCTGATTGACAGAATACGTTTTGGAAAGGTGGTCGATTTTCTTGATTTATACCTGGGCGATTTGCACTGGCCTGCTTTTAATGTTGCAGACAGCGCCATATCCATAGGAATTGCAATTTTTATTTTTCATCTTCTATTTAAAAAACTGCCCGAATAAATTGAAAGTTACGATAAATGGTAAGCATTCATATTGCCGACCATGAACCTTTGAACCTTGAACCCTTGAACGGTTATGATAAATGTATCCCATCCTTTTTAAAATTGGAAAGTTTTCCGTTTGCAGCTACAGTTTTTTCATAGCAATCGGATTGATATCAGGGATATTACTTGCAAGGAAAGAGGCCGAAAAAACAGGAGAAGATCCTGGAAAGATCATGGATCTTTGTTTTTATTTACTGATCGCAGCTATTGTCGGGTCACGGCTGTTTTATATTGCTGCAAACCCCGGTATATTTTTTCAGGATCCTCTGGAAATAATAAGGATACAAAATGGAGGTCTTGTCTTTTACGGAGGGTTTGTCGCAGCGCTGGTTGCAGGGCTCATTTATATGAAAGGGGCAGAGATGCCCCTTTGGAAAACTGCTGACATTATTGCCCCGTCTATTGTTGTCGGCCAGTTCTTGGGAATGCTCGGATGCTTTTTTGCGGGTTGCTGTTACGGCAGACCCTGCGATTTTCCCTGGGCCGTTACTTTCACGCATCCTGAATCCCTCGCCCCCACCGGCATTCCTCTTCATCCGGTGCAGTTTTATTTTTCTTTCAATTATCTTTTAATCTACGGTGTTCTGCTTTTTGTCCGTAGATACAAGAAATTCGACGGTCAGTTATTCTGGGCTTATGTTTTACTTTATGGAATAACCTTTGCAATCATTGAAACATTTCGCGGCGATATCCAGAGTTTTGCTATTTCCGGGGCTTTGTCTGTTTCGCAAACAATCGGTGCAGCATTGGCGATGATTGCTGCTGTGATGATTATGCTGTTGCGGAGATCACCGGAAAAAAACTAAAATAAAACTTTTTTATCACGAAAGCACGAAAATGCGAAAACACGAAAGAGAAAATTGACGGTCTTATAAACAGACAAAAAATGTATTTTTATGTCATTCCGGTCCCGCACACGGGATAAACTGCAGCCGGAATCCAGTACTTTCAATTAGTTGCAACAACTATGGACTTTGGTTTTCACCGGAGTGACGACTTTTTAGGAGAGCATCAAAACTTAATTTCGTGCTTTCTTCATTTCGTGTTTTCGTGATTGCTTTATATTTTTTTGCTTCAAAAAGTGCCGTTTCGAAGTCTACGCTTATCTGCAAAGGTCTCATACTGTTAACCAATGCCAATAATAAATTACAAAGAACTGGAAAAATATATAAAAGATAAAAAAGAGGATCAGTTTGCCCCTGTGTTTCTGATATATGGAGAAGAACTGCTTTGCAAAGAAGCATTTGAAAAGCTTTTAGATGCTCTGGTTCCGGGTTCAGGGCGTAGTCTTAACTATGATCCGTTTGAAGGATCGAGTGAAGATATTCATGAGGTGATAGCGCGGGTAAATACATTTTCTCTTTTGTCCGGAAAGAAGGTTGTATCTATCATTGACTCCAGGATTTTCTATTCAAAGCAGGATGAAGAAAAGATACTGGAAAAAGCAAAGGAGGAATATGATAAAAAAGATATAAAAAAAGCTGCAAAACATCTTTTAAGCCTTTTAGGGCTTTTAAATCTTTCCTTTGAAGATGTTGATAAAACAAACAGAAGTAAAACGTTGAAAAATTTTACAAGCAGATTCAGCGACGAAAAATGGCTTGATGAAATCATCGATTACTGCCTTGAGAACAGCCTGTCTGTGCCTTCCGGTGAGGATAAAAGCAAGAAATTGCAGGAAGCTATTGAGAAAGGATTTCCAAAAGGAAACCATCTTATTATTACAACGGATTTTGTGGATAAAAGGAAAAGTCTTTATAAAAGGATTGAAAAAAACGGGATAATAATTGACTGTTTTGTACCAAAAGGAGATCGAAGAGCTGACAAGGTGGCTCAGGAAGCGGTTCTTAATGAAAAGATGAAATCCATTCTCACACAAAACAATAAGACAATGGACCAGAACGTATATATGGCCATGTATAATATGACCGGTTTTGACCTGCGCACCTTTTCAAGCAATATGGATAAACTTATCAGTTATGTTGGGGAGCGGAAAAGTATAACACTTCAGGACGTAGAGTATGTTTTAAAACGAACAAAAAAAGATCCAATATATGAATTTACAAATGCAGTAACCGATAAAAACATTGAAGGGGCGCTTTTTTACCTGGATTCGCTCCTTGCCGGTGGCGAAATCGATCACCCGCTTCAGCTATTGGCTGCAATAGTCAACCAGATCAGAAGGCTTCTTATTATCAAGGATTTTACTGAAAGTTCAGGCGGCAGTGTTTGGTTTGCAGGATGCCGGTATGATCATTTTCGAAGCAACGTCATGCCTGAAATAATTGAGCATGACAGAGCTTTTTTAAAGCATATGGATGATTGGGAAAATATGCTTTCGGAAGAGACGGATAAGGATGTTAAAAATCAAAAAAAAGGGGGAAAAAAGAAGAAAAGAAGTAAAGCTTCCACAGATCTTATTATTGCAAAAAATCCAAAAAATACCTATCCTGTTTTTATGATGCTGCAAAAGTCTGACAAATTCACAAAGAATGAACTCATTTATGCTCTTGAATGCCTGAGTGAAGCTGATCTAAGACTCAAAAAAACAGGACAGAACCCGAAGCTTATATTGGAAGATGCCCTTATTAAAATATGCATGACAGGAACTTAGTACATATATTCTTAAATATGATTACATTTAATTTATTATTTTCACCGTAGAGTCGCAAAGCACGCAAAGAATCTTTTTTTTATTGCTTTCCACTGAGAGGGCGGAAAGCAATAAAGGATTCATCCCTATGGAAAAAAGTAATTTGATATAAAACCATATAGTTGTAACAATATAAATGCTGATTTATTTTCCTTTGCCGTCCTCTCAACGGCAAAGGAAAAAAACTTCTAACTCTGCGTCCTCTGCGTCTTGAGCGACTTGTCGGGGCGTCTTGTCGGGTCGTAGCTTGAAAAGCGAAGCCTGAAGCTTGCAGAGCGAAACCCGAAGCGGGCGGTGAAATCTATATAAAATACGTTATTGAATTAACGAATTAGAGCACTTAGCAACATGGGATTTATAAGACAGCAGGAAGAGAAAATGGCGGTGCGGCTTTTAACATGGCGGTATCAGAAGATGAACATAAATGTTCCGCAGATGCCGGAATTGGAGCGCCAGGCTTCAAAGCTTGTTGACGATGCACACAGTATAGCACGGGAAAGAGGCCGTAACGTAATATCGATCATGAAAGATCTTGTCGACGATTTGAAAAAGAAGTGAAAATGAAATATCAGCAGAAAAAAATAAGCCACCACAGGTTCTACTGGTGGTGGCTTATTTTTATTTAGAATTTATGATGGCGCGAATAAAAAAAATTGGTTCTTCTCCAATTTAGTTGGAGAAAAGGGTCCGTATGACTTTTGCCAAACTTTCAGCTCTTTCCGGCTGCGCTTATCAGCTACGCCGTGACAAGTGTAATTCTTTAGCATTTTTTATCCGCCTGTTTTGTGGAGGATCACTCGAACCCTTGAATCCTGGACCCCTTGTATCCTCTGGAACCACATCGACTCACTTGAAGATTATTCACTTGACTTGCCTTAATTATCTACAACTAATCGATCTACAACTAATCGGAAGATGACCCTAAATTTAATTATTGACTTATCATTCAAAATTGTGTATAGGAATAAAATCTACCTCCTAAATTCACGAATTCCTTTAGTAATGGGGTTTTGCGATAATTTTGCGTGAACCTAAATATATTACAGGAAACTTGTTCCTCTCTAATTGTAATTCTATTCGGATTTTTATTGTTCTATTTCGAAGTCATCTTTAGTCCAAATTTTATTATTTTTGCTTTAAGAAGGAAAATATAACAAATCGGGAAAAACTTTTCATAGTTATTCGGTAATCTTTTTCATAATTATCTAATAGTAATTTTCTCATCGGTCATTAACTGTTTGAATTTATACAAAACATACAGACTAAACTTTTTGGCCTGATTCTTGCTGATCTAATAGGTGATAGAGAGCGACCTTTGAAAAATAACCAATTTTGCAAAGGTCTCATAGAGCAAGACTGATCATCTCATACTGCAAAACTTACCTCAAAAAAATATTTGCCTGATTATCCGGCGTACTATTGACGATCAGCTTGTTTCTTCGGCACACGAAGAGAACATTTTCAATCTTCTGTGCCTTGGTGGTTAGCAATTTACTCGTTTTAAGGAGCCAAATTTATTTATAAAGGAGGAAAAACTATGAAAAAAGGATTCATTGGTTTTATGGGATTGTCAAAAGGAATTGGTTTAGCGGCCCTTTTGATACTGACACTAACACTGGTATGGACGGTAAATGCCATGTCAGCGGAGGATTTTGAACACGAGGCCAGTTTCGCGCCGTCACCGGTTTCTGAAGGAAACGGTGACGGCCAGGAGTCCACTTCGGAATTCCGGGGCGATCCCGGCACTACGCCGGAGCAGAGTCCGATCATCAAGCGGCTGCATCAAGCCCGGGAGAGGGGTGACGATGCCACTATGCGCGAAATTGAGGCCATTTTGAGGCCAGCGCCGGTAAAGGGTGAAGATAAAGAATCCGCCATTACTCCGAGCACGTCTTTTGGGGGCGCGGGCGATCCGACAGGTAAAAACGACGTGCCCGATCAAGTTGAAGCGACCTTTGGAACTGATGTCAAAGTAAGACCATTTGATCCCGACGGTTATGAGTTTAACCATTCTGTGGCCAGCGACTCGAGCGGAAACCTCTACGTGGCGTGGCAAGATGATGCCACTGCTCCATACGATTATATACAGATTTACTGGTCAAGCGATGACGGTCAAACCTGGTCCGCGTATGGATATGTGCAAAACGCGTCTGCCGCTCTCAGCCAGCCGTCGATCGCGATTGGTGAGGGAGTCCAAGACAGGCTGCTATTAGCCTACATCATAGATGACGGTACCAACATACCTCACCCCGAAGTCGCCTACTTTTCTACGTTGGGTGGAGTTGGTGGCACTCCTACTATCGTTAGCCTAACGTACTACACTGGAAGGTACAGCTATAGCAGTCCGGTGATCTGGACCGACTCATTCGATTGGCCGGGCTGGTTTGTTTACCTGACCGCTGAGACGGATTTAGATGGCACTTCAGGTGATTTCAATGTCAACTTCTGGCGTAGCATAGACTATGGCGATTCGTTCCCGGTTTTCATCAACTTGTTGGGAAGCACAGATAGCAACGGTTGGCGGGATCCGGACGGCACGTACGGGACGACATTGAATCGGGTGTTTATAGCCTGCTTCAACAATACCGATAAAAATTTATATGCTCTGTCCAGCGACGATTACGGTGCAAACTGGAACGCCCAGGTCCAAGTCGGGGTGAATAATTTTGCATGGGAGGATCCTTCACATGCTGTCGATCCCGATATTGAAGCGGCCACGGGACACGATAATGTCATGGTGGTTTTCACCCGGGGTTATACCGATGCAACGTATGGATTTTCAGATAAAATCGGGCAGACCTACTCCACGGATGCCGGAGCCACCTTCCCCAGAACCCGTTGGATTATGGATGGTGCGGATTACAGTGTCAATGAGTTCGCCCCGGAGCTGACGGCCAACGAAGGAGGCGGCAGCTGGCATCTGGCCTATACACGTTCAGATTGGTGGGTTCGTTACACTTCACGTCCGCAAGATTTAAGTGGCATTTGGCCGGATACACATGATGTGGTGAACGATATCAATTATGCGAGCGCCGGATATACCAAGAAAGGCATTGCCAGTAATTGGACCACGGATATAGTGGGCATTGCATGGTCTGATTATCGCCCTGCTACGGGTGGAGACTATGACACCTTTTTTGACTATGATCGCGGGATAACAACGCCACCCGACATCAACGTCGTTCCCAACACCATTAACATGACGGAGTCCGAAAGCGACGGGCAACTGGCTGGGAACGTGACGAAGTCCGAAAGCGACGGGCAACTGGCTGAGAATTGGATAAAAAGAGAAGCGTCCAAAGCAGCCGCCAGCGGAATCGTTAAGGTAGGCGAAGAGGTGGCCGAAGCGGTTGAGGCGGTTTACCCCTTCGAGAAAACAGGCCTGGTATGGGAGCGGACTTTCTCAATGGCCGGTGCCAGCTATATCAGCATCCACTTTGCCGATTTCAACCTGCCGGATGGGGATTACATGGAAATCACCAGCCCGGACGGGAAGTACAGCTACATCTATCAAGGTAAGGGCAAAGTTGTGCGTGGCGGCGAGGCGGTACTGAGTACATTCTGGGCCACCCACATCCCCGGCGATACAGCCATTGTCAAAATATTCGGCACCGATGCCGAGGCTGCAGCTCCATTTGGCGTTCATATCGATAAGTGGGCGTACGGCTACCCCGAAGATGTTTTGAATCCCCTGTTGAATGCCCTTGAAAATGAAATCGAAGCCATCTGCAGCAATGATGACAAGGAATGGGCCCCCTGTTACAGTGGTACCACCATGTATGACAAAGCCAGAGCGGTGGCTAGACTTCTGATGAACGGCACAACCGCATGTACCGGGTGGCTGTTGGGAAGCGAAGGGCATCTGATGACAAACGAACACTGCATCTCCACCCAGACCACTGCCGACAATACCGACTACGAGTTTATGGCTGAAGGGGCAACCTGTAACACCGATTGCTCCGGCTGGTTCGCTTGTCCCGGTACAGTGGCGGCTACTTCCGGCACACTGGTGCAAGACGACGCCAGTCTGGATTATGCGTTGGTGCTGCTACCCACAAACCTCACGGGCACTTATGGATATCTGCAACTGAGAAATGTACTGCCCACTGTCGGCGAACGGATTTACATCCCGCAACATGCCGGGGCCAAAGGCAAAGAGCTCGCCGTTGTGGACGACACTGCTGGCGGCGCCAATTGCTCGGTATACAGTACCGACGAGCCGCCTTGTTCCGGCGGGCCGGGCGATATCGGCTACATGGCCGACACTGAGGGAGGCAGCTCCGGATCACCCGTTTTAGCTTACAACGACCACTTGGTAGTGGCACTTCACCACTGCGCCAACTGTCCCAATCGTGGCGTACCGATTCCGGCTATTATTTCTGATCTGGGCGCCAATTTACCTAACAATGCCATAGGCGACGCATCAGATAATTGTTTCACCATCCAAAACTTAGGTGGTTCTACGCTGGATGTTACCAGCATGAGCAAACGGGACGGCGATGCCTGGCTAAGCTGGTCGCCGAATGCACCATTCTCCATCCCTCCCGGCGGATCACAGCAAGTTTGTGTGAGTATCAATTGGAGCCTTGTACCTGGAGGTGGAGATGGTGAGAAGATCAATATTTACTCAAATGATCCCGATGAAAACCCATATCCAGACGGTGTCTACGTAAATGCAACCCCAGCTGGTTTATCATTTGGCGACGAGCTGGCCGTAGACTTTGGCGGAAATGGACTCTGGCATTACAACGGCTCATCCTGGACCCAGTTAACCGTCTGGAATCCTGAAGGCATGGAAGAGTGGGATGGAGGGCTTGCCTCTGATTTTGCTGCTTCAGGCCTATGGAACTATAATGGTTCGTCCTGGGATCTGTTGACAACCCTGAATCCTCAAGGCATGAAAACATGGACCAATGGCCTTGCCATTGATTTTAGTACAGGTCTTTGGAATTATAACGGTTCATCATGGGATCTTTTAACTACAAACGACCCTCAAGATATGGAATCGTGGGCTATGGGACTTACTGTTGATTTCGGCACCTTTGGTCTGTGGAACTATGACGGTTCATCCTGGAGTCTATTGACCACCAGTAATGCCGAAGGCATGGTAGCGTGGTCCGGAGGTCTTGCGGTTGATTTTGGCACCTTTGGTCTGTGGAACTATGACGGTTCATCGTGGGATCTGTTAACCACCAGTAATGCCCAGGACATGGAAGCATGGTCGAATGGCTTGGCAGTGGACTTTAGCACATTCGGTCTGTGGAACTACAATGGCTCATCCTGGGAGCTTTTAACCACTTCTAATGCTGAGCTTATGGCAGCATGGACTGACGGACTGGCAGTTGATTTTGGCACGGGGCTTTGGAGCTATGATGGTTCGTCCTGGGATCCGTTAACGACCAGTAATATCCAGGACATGGAAGGCTGGGCAACGTCACTTGCAGTAGACTTGGGCATCTCCGGTCTGTGGAACTATGACGGCTCCTCGTGGGCAAATTTAACTGGCATGAACTCTGAAGACATGATAGATGTAGACTTATACTAAGTTTACATACCCGGCTATGACCGTAATTGAGCGAAAGTCGAGGGTGCCCCAGATTCAAGGCGTCCAAGGGCGAAGCCGTAGTAATTTACTGCGAGCCCTTGGCAACACAGAAGATGGGGTATCATCGGCTTTCCCGGCTTGTTGGGTCGTAGCTGAAAGCGAAGCCTAAAGGGTAAATAAAATGGAGTGGTTTTTTGAAAATTTATATTTCACTGATGCAAGAGTTGTAAACAACCTGCATGTCGCTTAATAAAAGCAATAAATTAGGTTCTTTATATAAGTTCTCCATTTTGTTTACGCTCATTTAGGGTATGATTATATTGCTCAGACTAATGAGTCTGACGGATATGGAATTTAAACCCCTATAGAGTGCTCTGGAGAGGTGGTTTTAACCTCTCCGGAGCACTATAATTATTATAGGAGATACAGTATGAAGGTATTAATCGTTATATTTGCCGTGGTTTCGTTTTTCTTTAGCATTTTTACTCCTGTACCGGCACAATCGGCAGGCATTGGCCTCACATTTAAAGGCGATGTCTTGTCGGCAAACCTGAATGGTGCTTGTTTAGAAGAAATACTTGAAAAGCTTGAAAGAGAGAAAGGTATTTCATGGAAAGGGGATTCATCGCTTTTAGAGGAGAAAATAACGGTTCAGTTTAAAGATCTGTCTTTGGATGAAGGTGTAAAGCGAATCCTACGTTCTATGAATCATTACCTTATTTTTGACGCGGATGAAAGATTGGCCGGCGTGATAATTATTGGTGAAAAAACCGGTGGCCAGTTCATCTCAAAGGGAAGGATAGTTGCTCAAAAGAAACGCACACACGAAAGACAAGTTGCAAAAGCAGATGAAAGTGAAGCCTATGGTGGCCCTGTTGCGACTACAAAAACGAATCAAGAGAGCTTTAAGGTCATGAGAAATGTTACTGCTCCAGGTGGATCTTCAGAGCCTGCTGCCGAAGAAATAGAGAACTTTAAGGTGGCTAAAAACTTACCGGCTCCCGGAGGTTCTACTCAGGTTAGTCAAGAAGTCGTTGATAGCTTCAAAGTAATTAAGAACATATCGCCTCCAGGAGGTTCTGCCCAAGTTAGCCAAGAAGTCCTTGATAGCTTCAAGGTACGCAAAAACCTTCCACCACCCGGAAGCTGATTTTTACAAGAAATTGACTTATTGAACTTAAAGCCTCCTACAGCTTGCTGCAGCATGCATGAAGCGATTTAAAAACTGAAAAAAATATTAATCTATACTCAACTCTAGAAATAAATCATTCAAGCCCACTATAATATGCAACGTTTAGTCTGACAAAATGAAAAACATTTCATAAATTTTAGGTAAATTACACCACAGTTTCACATATTTTTCTGTGAATTAAACGGCTATCATTGCCTTATAATTAATGTAACCATTTAATATTTATAGCATTATACTATAACTATTAAATTTTGCATAATTTTTGCGTGTTAAGACGTAATAATTAATATTTTTAATCTGAACATACAAAGCCAAACCTGTCGTTGTATAAGGTAAAAAAAGAGTCAAAGGCAGACCTGACTTTTTATACCAAAGGTTCCCACATGGAGAAACCACTCAAATTTTGCATGCCTTGGTCCTGACATAACGTTATTTGTTATGTTGGAAATTCGAATTCTTGCTTGACAAAGCCAAACCCTTCGTAAGATTGGATCGGAAAGCCACGGGTCTTTAAAAGCTATTCTTAGCCCCGATTTAAGCTCTAACTTTATTGAAAAAAGATAGCCGAGCCGCCGAGTATGACATCGTTAAGGTCATCAAGGTAACAACTCGGCTTTTTTGTGCATGATATTGGAAAGCTAAGCTCGATATTGTCGAATTTGAATTTAGCCTTTTTTAAAAGGTATCTATTCCGTTGTCAGTCGATGAAGAAGTCCTCAGGGGCAATATAAGATGCCCCTCAAAACATGAATGGAAAAGATATGTGTAACTTTGCTTTAACGTAAAGGCCATGAGGGAAGGTGGTATATAGGAGCATAAGGAGGGTAATAGCCTGACCTTTATCAATACTAAGGTTAGAGGAAGTGCAACGTGTAAGGAAGAGGAGGGAGAAAATGAGACAGAAAAATAGACATTTAGTGTTGGCCCTGTTTGGGGTCCTGGTTTTCGCCTGTTTATTCGTGGGTGTTGGCCAGGTACAGGCAGACTATATTGTAAGCGGGGTTTACAGTGACACACCACCGACTGAAAGCACAAGGCCTGAAGTCGTTTCACCGGAGACTAGTCTGGTGTTAGACAGGCTTTCGGGGAGCCAACGCCCGCTGGAAAGCCCTGGCGGTGCGTCTCGCCGGTTTATTGAGGACTTAAATGAAACCGCATTTATTGACTTTGACGATGTAACAGCGCCATGTCTTTTTACAGCAACACAGGCTTTGAGAGATGAATATGCGGCTGTGGGAGTAGCTTTCGAAGGTCCGGGGCCTCTTGATGGCGGTGCGATTCTTGATGAATGCGGGGGGTTCGATGTAACAGGTCACAGCATCCCCAATTTCTTGGCCTTCAATTCAGGGTTAACCCTGTCAACAGGAGGCATACCGCGGGGACCGGAAACCATGCATTTTGACCCGGCCGTAAATTATGTCCAATTTTTGGCTGGGAACAGGGATGGAGGTACGCTCACAGCAGAGGCTTACGATGCCTTAGACAATTTGATCGCTTCTGATAGTATTACCATGCAGCCTGAATTGCAGCCGGTCATCCTTTCAGCCTCCGGTATAATAAAGGTGGTTGTCAGTTGCACGGATAATGTCTGGGTGATCGATGATCTTACCTTTGTGCAGGGTGATGTATCGGGCAATGTTTTATGGGATCTTTATCACGGGGTTTATTTGGATTATGAGCCTGCGGGACGGTACAGTAACTTAGTGAGTCTGCTGGCGACTTCCGGTTTCAGCATTGATGCCAACGACAGTGGAGTCCTGGCGCTTGATCTGAACAATTATGACATCATTGTCATTAACGTTGCCTCCGCGTGGGATAGTGCATATTCGACAGAAGAGATAACCGCAATCACCAACTTCGTGAACAATGGAGGCGGATTATTGATTCTGGGAGATAACGCCGGCTGTCCAAATGCAAATATAAACCCCTTGGCTCAAGCATACGGAACGACTCTTGGGCTGAGCAACGTTGAGCCTCTGGATACCTTTGTGACAGACTTCACTTCGCACCCTATTTTCAATGGCGTAAGTGAGCTTTATATGAGGGCGGCCGGTGAAATCGATGGGACTCCTCCTTCTGAAGAGGTGTCCTGGTATGGTTCCCTTCCACTGGTTGCAATAGCATCGGAAGGTGGAAATGTTGCTATGTTGGGGGAGTTTAGTCTATGGGAAAACATATATATTGACACGTCCGACAACCAGCTATTTGCCATTAATACCTTCAGGTGGCTTTTGGGTGGCGAATGGTACTACGGTCCAAGCCTGAATTACGCAAGATACGGTTTGGATGTAGTAGAACATAACGGAAAAATCTACGCAATAGGAGGAAGCTATGAGGACGAAAAACTAGAAGTCTTAGATACAGACAGTGGCAGTTGGGTCGAACTTCAATCATTACCGACCGGTCAAGAACTTCTTGCAGCAGCTTTGGTAGGGAATAAGATTTACACGATGGGGGATTATGGACCCGATGTTACTTGCCAAATATATGATATTGGTACCGACACCTGGGAATCCGGTCCGGATATTCCCATAGCACTGCAATGGGCTACAGCAGAGGCCATTGGGGATAAAATCTATTTAATAGGTGGATTTGCTCCAGGTGCTTTAAATACCCTCTACATCCTGGATACTGTTAGTAATGAATGGTCACAAGGTTCAAATATGCCATCAGCAATTCAAATTCCTGCGTCTGCTGTTTATGGTAATCAAATTTATGTGTTCGGTACCGGGCAATATTACAAATATGATGTAGCAACTGATTTCTGGAGCTTATTTCCCGGGCCACCAAGTGGACACGGCTACGCAGCTGAAACGGTTACGGTAGGTGGTAAGATTTACTTAATCGGGGGAAATGTCGGATATGTTTATGAAGCATTTAAAACTGTTGAAATTTATGACCCTGTCAGTCAAACATGGGCAGAAGGTCCGGAACTTAATATTGGTAGATATCAATTTGGAGCATCTTATTCAAATGGAAAAATTTATGCCATTGGTGGTAGAGATGAGAATGGTGAACCTCTAAGTTCCGTGGAAATATATGATGTTCCCCAGGCAACCTATGGAGATGAACTGGCCGTGGATTTCGGCAGCAGCGGCTTGTGGCATCACGACGGAAGTACATGGACCCAGCTAAATGGCCAAAACCCAGAAGGCATGGAAGAGTGGAACGGGGGGCTTGCCTCTGATTTTGCTGCTTCAGGTCTTTGGAACTATGATGGCTCATCCTGGAACCTGTTGACCACCTTAGATCCTGAAGCCATGAAGGTCTGGGATGATGGATTGGCCGTTGATTTTAGCAGTACGGGTCTTTGGAATTATAACGGCTCATCGTGGGATCTTTTAACAACAAACGATCCTCAGGATATGGAATCGTGGGCTAATGGACTTGCTGTTGACTTTGGCACCTTTGGTCTGTGGAATTATAATGGTTCATCATGGGATCTTTTGACCACTAGTGATGCTCAAGACATGCGGTCATGGACTAATGGCCTTGCCGTGGATTTCGGCACATTTGGTCTATGGAATTACAACGGTTCATCGTGGGATCTGCTCACGACTAATGATGCCGAAGGAATGGAAGCATGGTCCGGCGGACTCGCTGTGGATTTTGACACCTTTGGTCTGTGGAACTATAACGGCTCATCATGGGGCCTCCTCACGACCAGTAATGCAGAATTAATGGCAGCATGGGCAAATGGAATTGCCGTTGATTTTGGTGGCACAGGGCTCTGGAGTTACGATGGTTCATCATGGGATCTGTTAACAACAAGTGATGCTCAGGATATGGAAGGCTGGGCAACGTCACTTGCAGTCGATCTTGGAGCTTCTGGTCTGTGGAACTATGATGGCTCTTCGTGGGAAAGTCTAACCGGCTTGGATTCTGAAGATATAATAGATGTGGACTTATATTAACATCTGGTTCTTCACACAAATGTATGCACCATTTTCGGCCATGGTAGATCAGCCAAGCAATGGTAAAGGTTTAAAATGTGGCTTCTTACGGATCTGAAGCCGTATGCCCTGCGACTGATAATTTTGGCCTTGTTGTTAAGGCCTTCAACCGATGCATTGGTAATTGGCATTTTAAAATAACTGAGGATGTTTTCCTCGTGCCGGCGTATCATCCAGGCAAACTTTCTGATCGGATCCAACCTGGAGTGTGTCGCCCACCAGAACCATTGCTTAAGATACTTAGTCGCCCAGCCTACGGTTTTATAAAACCATAGATTGCGAAAACTTTCTTTGAGTAAATAAGCACGGTTAATCTTCAGGGTAAAGCCCTGCTCAAGGCCACGGTGATCATTTATGTACCACTCCACTATATCCCCCCGGTGGTACTCGATGCGGTTGTCTTTGGTTATCATCTTTTTCGCCACGGGTACGGCGTGAAGATCCGATCCATAGCCATACCTGCTAAGACTAAGACCCCAGTTCCATCCCTTCTCCCCTTTACGCGGGCTTACCTGAAAGCCCTCCCGGGTGAAGGTGGCATCAAGACTATGAGCATAGTTGGAGGCCTGATACTCACCGGTACGGTCATCCTTTTGCACCCGGTATCGATCCCGCTCAATAGATACATTTATTTTTCCCCACTCTGTTTTTGTAAGACCTTCGGGAACCTCTTCCCGATCTCTAAGAAGGGTTGTGGAAGCCTTTACGAAAGGATCATTCGCTTTGATACCCGGTTGCCCATCATCGGTAAAAAAAGCGCCTGCACTTGTCGTGATGATCAGAATCATCATCGT
>Ga0255437_1002_pt1 | contig 25456 bp, 22 predicted proteins | sample ANMaggSeSYBR02I4_FD_182644 | JGI IMG/M metagenome (GOLD analysis project Ga0255437, IMG submission 182644) | Sediment cell enrichment communities from methane seep in Santa Monica Basin, California, United Staets - ANME aggregate JGI... | ecosystem: Environmental > Aquatic > Marine > Cold seeps >... | reverse complement strand
GCACCAGTGCTCATATAGGAGAGAATCTAATATGTGGAAAAGAAGTATCCATAGCTCCTTTTGCGGTGATTGGAAATAATGTCACAATTGGTGATCGTGTTATCCTGGACTCCTGTGTTGTTTTAGGAAATAATGTTAAAATAGGAAATGACACATCGATCTATCCCAATGTAACAATAACTGAACGCTGTATTGTAGGCAACAGAGTAATTATTCATTCCGGTTCAGTAATCGGGAGTGATGGTTTTGGGTTTGCCCCTGATGGAGAAAAGTATTATAAGATTCCCCAGACAGGCATTGTTCAGATTGATGATGATGTGGAGATAGGTGCAGGGAACACCATTGACAGGGCAACTTTTGGTAAAACATGGATTTGCAGGGGTGTTAAGACAGATAACCTTGTCCAGATTGCTCACAACGTTACCGTGGGTGAAGATACGGTCATCGTTGCTCAAACCGGAATTGCCGGAAGCACAACCATAGGGAAACATACTGCAATATCAGGACAGGTTGCGATAGTAGGGCATATTACTGTAGGTGATAATGTGCAGATTGCCGGAAAAGCAGGAGTTACAAAATCAGTTGCAAATGGTGAAATCGTATCAGGCACGCCGGCGATTCCCCATAGACTGTGGCTCAGAGTACAAAATATTATTCCGAAACTTCCGGAACTTAAAAATCAAATTCGGACAATTGAAAAACGTTTAAAGATAATAGAAGAAAAACAGGAGAATTAAAATGGAGATAGCTGCTGATATTCAGGCGATCATGAATTATCTGCCTCACCGGTATCCATTTTTACTGGTTGATCGAGTCCTGGAAATTGTGCCTGGCGAAAAAATTGTTGCATTAAAAAACGTTACCATGAACGAGCCCTTTTTTCAGGGGCATTTCCCGGGAACTCCCATAATGCCCGGAGTACTTATCATAGAAGCCATGGCCCAGGCCGGTGGGGTTCTTTTCTCATCGGAGCAATTAAAAGAAAAACAAGGCAGCCTGTTTTATTTCATGGGGATGGACAAGGTAAAGTTCAGGAAACCAGTTGTACCCGGGGACCAGATTATCTTTGAAGTTAAGATTATCAGGCAGAGGTCAAAGGTGGTAAAGATGGCCGGAACTGCAACCGTTAATCAAAAGATTGTGGCTGAAGCCGAGCTAATGGCCACTATTGGAGAAAAAACATGATACATCCAACTGCAATTATTGACCCCAAGGCGGAAATTGATTCTGATGTCGAGATTGGTCCGTATTCAATTATCAGTAAGAATGTTTCCATAGGATCAAAAACGGTGATTGGACCCTATGTTATCATAGAACCTTATGTTACAATAGAACCTGATTGTAATATATTTCAGTATGCCGCAATAGGTGCTGTGCCGCAGGATCTGAAATTTAAGGGCGAAGAGACTTATGTAAAGATCGGGCGAGGCTGCACAATACGTGAGTTTGTGACCATACACAGAGGTACCGGACCCGGAGGTATTACTGAAATTGGTGAAGAAAGTTTTTTAATGGCTTATACCCATATAGCACATGACTGCAAAATAGGTCGAAAAGTTATTTTGTCTAACAACGCATCACTAGCCGGACACATAATTATAGGTGATTATGCTATTGTTGGGGGGCTTGTTGCTATTCATCAGTTTGTAAGGATTGGTGAACATGCATTTATTGGAGGGAAATCAGCTATTGTTAAAGATATCCCACCATATGTTATTGCTGCCGGTGACCGGGCAAAACTGCACGGAATGAACAGTATCGGACTAAAACGGAGTGGTTTCTCCCAATCTACATTGTCTGCACTAAAAAAAGTGTATAGAATTATATTTCGTATCGGTTTGACATTAAATGAATCTATAGAGAGGGTATCCGCCGAAGTTGAACAGATTCCTGAAGTTGTGAATTTTATTGATTTTATCAAATCATCCGAAAGAGGGATTACCAGATAAAACGAATGTAATCACCACGGAATGACACGGAATTCCACAGATTAAAATAAGAAAAATCTGATAGTTTTGTTGCAATATTTATGTGTCCGCGATGCTCCGGCACTTGTCACTTAGATACTAGTAATTCTGTGTAATCTCCGTGGGAATCAGTGGTAAAATATTATTATGAATAAACGAATAGGATTAATTGCGGGGAGCGGACAGTTCCCCATAATTTTTTCAAAGACAGCGAAAACAAAAGGATATTCCGTTTATGCGGCAGCTTATTTAAAGGAGACAGATTCTGCTTTGCAGGATTATGTTGAAGCAATTGAATGGATTCATATTGGCCAGATCAAACGTCTCATAAAGTTTTTTAAGAATAATAATATCAGTGAAGCCGTTATGGTGGGCGGTATAAAAAAGACCAGGATGTTTCAGGATATAAAACCGGATATAAAAGCAATTTCGATTATTGCGAGCCTGATGCATACACACGACGACGGTATACTCAGTGCTTTTGCAAATGCACTTGAAAAAGAGGGTATCAATATAAAGGCTTCTACTTTTTTACTTCCGGACCTTTTGGCAAAAGAAGGGTGCTGGACTAAACGAAAACCAAGCCGGTCGGAAAGGACCGACATCAAGCTGGGCTGGAATCTTGCTAAAGAAATAGGGCGTCTTGATATCGGGCAATGTATCGTAGTCGGTGGAGGGTCAGTTCTGGCAGTAGAAGCAATTGACGGAACAGACGCAACTGTTCAAAGAGGTGGAGCGCTTGGCAAAGGAACTGCTGTAGTGGTTAAGGTCTGTAAACCGAACCAGGACTTTAGATTTGATGTTCCAGCTGTAGGGATGCAGACAATCAGGATCATGCATGAAGCCGGAGCCCGGGTCCTTGTTGTTGAAGCCGGAAGGGCTCTTGTTTTTGACAGGGAAGAAATGATTGAACTTGCGAATAAACATGATATTTCAATTATAGCTGTTAAAGAATAAAGAAATGAAAAAGTCGAAAAAAAAGCTGCGTGTAGGTGTTGTCGGAACTGGTTATCTTGGCAAATTCCATGCTGAAAAATATGCGCGAATGGATGATGTCGACTTGGTGGGAATAGTTGATACCAACAAATCACGTGCCGAAAGGATAGCGAAAAAATATTCTGTAAAAGCATATACAACCCATAAAGATATCTTAGACAAAGTAGATGCGGCAAGCATCGTTGTCCCGACACCGGCGCATTATAAAGTCAGCCGGGATTTTTTGGAGCATAATGTGGATGTTTTGATTGAAAAGCCGATGACAACCACGCTTGAAGAGGCGGATAAATTAATTCGGCTTGCTGAAGAAAGAGACCTTATTATCCAGGTCGGGCATCTTGAACGATTTAATCCTGCGGTTGTCGCCTTACGGGATTATTTAAAAAAACCGATGTTTATAGAATCCCACAGATTAAGTACATATAAAAAGCGCGCTACGGACGTTAGTGTGGTTTTGGATCTTATGATTCATGACATCGATATTATATCGAATTTTGTAAGATCGAAAATAAAGAGCATTAATGCTGCGGGAATTCCTGTTATATCCGGACATGTTGACATTGCAAATGCACGCCTTGAGTTCGAAAATGGATGTGTTGTCAATGTAACTGCCAGCAGAATTTCCACCAGGGACGAAAGAAAAATCAGGCTTTTTCAAAGGGATGCATATATTTCAGTCGATTTTGCCAACCGTGCAATTGCAGTTGTCAAGCAAAGTAATAAAAATGAAAACAGCATTATACCTGGTATGGAAATAAACAATCTTTGTTTCACGAAGGGGGATGCATTGGATGATGAACTGAAATCCTTTGTAAAAGCGGTAACAAAGCGAGAAGCCCCTGAAGTTACCGGGCAGGTGGGGCGCAATGCATTAAAGATTGCATTGAGTATTATGCAGCAAATCCAAAACAGAAATATAAGTTATTACAGTTAAACCAATGGGCGCATACCAAGAGCATAAATGCATTATGATAATAGCCGGTGAAGCTTCAGGCGATCTTCACGGGTCAAAACTTGTCCTTGCCATGCGTGAAAAAAACAGCGATTTATTTTTTTGCGGAATAGGCGGCCAGGCTCTGAGAGATGCAGGTGTTAAAATTATAGTTGATGCTTCTCAGCTATCGGTCGTAGGGATATCCGAGGTTTTTTCCAAGATGCTGGACATCTTTCGAGGAATGTCGGTTGCTAAAAAGCTGCTTAAAAGCCTGAAACCTGACCTTCTTATTATAATCGATTTTCCCGATTTTAATCTTCATATAGCCGGAACAGCGAAAAAGCTTAAGATTCCTGTTTTATATTATATCAGTCCACAGGTCTGGGCATGGAGGCCGGGCCGCGTTAAAAAAATTAGAAAGATTGTCGATCATGTGGCGGTTATTCTTCCTTTTGAAGAAAAATTTTTCAGAAAACATCAAATCCAGGCATCCTTTGTTGGCCACCCCCTGCTTGATACACATCTTCTTTTGGAAGAATCATCCATTGCGAAAAATGCAGAAGATATTCCGGTAATAGGGCTCCTGCCGGGTTCAAGGGACGGGGAAATCGCAAAGCTTCTTCCTGTAATGCTTCAATCCGCAAGGATTCTGCTTGAACGTGATAAAGATATGAAATTTATTGTTTCAGCAGCCCCTTCTATCGAAAGAAAATTTGTAGAAACGATTGTTGAAGAACACAGAGGAGAGTACGATTTTGAGCTTGTTTCAGATACTGTAGAAAATGTTTTAAAAAGATGCCGACTCGCTGTTGTTGCATCCGGGACAGTCACATTAGAAGCGGCTATTTTCGGAATTCCGATGATAATCGTATATAAAGTGTCGCCTGTTACATACTGGATTGGCAGGATGCTGGTTCGATCACGGATAAAGAATTTCGGCCTTGTAAACATTATTGCAGGCCGGGAACTATCACCTGAGCTGCTGCAGGGTGAAGCTTCATCTAAAAAAATAGCCGACATGGCATTTGAAATGTTAAACGATGCTTCCGGACTTGAAAAGACGAGAAATGAACTTCTCGGGATAAAAGATGTGCTGGGAGGGCCGGGTGCGTCTAAGCGTGTTGCGGATATTGCTTTGAATATGCTGGAAAAACATAAAACCCAATGATAAAAACAAAAGACAGACACAGACGTTTAATAGGCATGGTTAAAGACAGCTGGCCTATCCTGTTTATGGCAATGGGATGCATGCTTATCATGTCTGCTGCAACATCTGCTGCCGCTTATTTAATAAAACCAGCATTAGATGATGTTTTTATTAACAAAGATGTCAGGATGCTGAAGCTGATTCCGGCAGCTATCATCATTGTTTATTTTCTTCGCAGTATCGCAATGTATGGCCAGGACTATTTGATGAGCTATGTTGGTCAAAACATCATACGGCGTCTTAGAAACACTCTATACAACCGTATTCAAGACCTCCCCCTTTCTTTTTTTCAAAAGGAAAAGACCGGAGTTTTAATGTCCCGTGTTACTAATGATGTTAATATCATTAAAGCAATGGTTTCTGTTGCTGTTACAGGATCACTCAGGGACTGTTTTACTATAGCGGGCCTGACTTTTGTCATTTTTTACCAAATTTGGGAACTGGCGCTCATTGCATTTATCGTTCTGCCTGTCTCCTTCTATCCTATTGTAATATTCGGAAGAAAGGTACGCAAGGTCAGTACAGGGTGTCAGGAAGCCATGGCTGATATGAGTTCTTTTCTGCACGAAACCTTTGCAGGAAATAAAATTGTAAAGGCCTTCGGAATGGAGCCTTATGAAAAAAAGCGTTTTTTTGAAAAGACCCGCAGGCTTTTAAGGCTTGAAATGAAGGAAGTCAAGGCCAGGTCAATATCGAGTCCTATCAATTTATTTTTAGGCGGTGTCGGGGCCGCCGTAGTCATCTGGTACGGAGGCTCAAGCGTAATTGCAGGTGATTATACAACGGGAACTTTTATTTCCTTTCTGGCGGCTGTTTTATTATTATATGCACCGATTAAAAATTTAAGTAAACTTAATAATGCCATTCAACAGGGACTCGCTGCAACTGACAGGGTTTTTGACATTATAGAAAAAGAATCGGATATTCCGGAGGTACAAAACCCTGTTGTTATTAAACAAGGACCTCACAGTGTTAAATTTGAGAATGTATTTTTCAAATACGACAGCGAGATGGTTTTAAAAAATATTAATCTGGATGTAAAGGATGGTGAAATCCTGGCTCTGGTGGGAATGAGCGGAGGTGGGAAAACGTCCCTTGTAAATCTTATACCGAGATTTTTTGACGTTAGTGATGGGACCATCCTTATCGATGGGACGGATATCCGGAAATCTTCTATATCTTCACTTCGGGAGCAGATTGCTATAGTTACACAGGATCCCATCCTTTTCAACGATACTATCAGAAATAATATTGCTTATGGCAAACAGAAAGCACCGAACAGTGAAATCGAGAAAGTGGCAAGATCAGCCTACGCATATGATTTTATACAAAGCTTTCCGGATAAGTTCGACACGCCCATAGGGGAACTGGGCGGGCGTCTATCAGGAGGAGAAAAACAGCGTATCTGTATTGCCCGGGCGTTGTTGAAAGATGCTCCCATCTTAATCCTTGACGAAGCAACTTCCTCGCTGGATACTGAATCCGAGATGCTAGTTCAAAAGGCCCTTGAGAATCTTATGAAAGGACGCACCACGTTTGTCATTGCTCATAGACTTTCTACCATAAGTTATGCTCACCGGATCATTGTTATTGTGAACGGACAAATTGTGGAAGAAGGAAAGCATGATGAGTTACTTGCAAGCCAGGGAGAATTTCATAAACTCTACCAGATGCAATTTGCCAATAGTAGTGCAGAGCGCTACGCTTAATGACCGCTTCGCTTAAAGATCGCTACGCTTGATGAGCGCTCCGCTTTAGGCATTAAGGCACGAAGTGCCGCTCCTCAATTCCCGAAGGGACGCTCCTCGAAGCCCCCGAAGGGCTGCTCCGAAATGATATGAAAATCAACTCAACAATAAATAGATATCTATTTGCAGAGATGATTGGACCTTTTGTAATCAATCTGGTGTTTTTCACATTTATATTTTTAATGGCGGAAATGCTTAAAATAACGGATCTTATTGTAAATTACAATATCGGTCTGTTTATAATTCTAAAACTTTTAATCTTTTCGACGCCCTATTTTTTGACTTTTGTCATTCCCATGTCGATTATGATAGCAATCCTCCTTACTTTCCTGCGATTATCAAATGACAACGAGATTATTGCTCTAAAATCAGCAGGAATAAGCATTTACAGATTACTTCCCCCTGTATTTACATTCTGTTTTATCGGATTTATTTTTACCATCTTCATGTCTTTATATGGAATGCGTTGGAGCGGGGTGGTTATTAAAGAAATTACATTTAAAATTGTATCATCTAATATTGATATCGGGCTTAAAGAACGAACCTTCAATGACAATTTTAAAAACATTATGCTTTATGTGAATAAGATTGATGTGAAAACGAAAGAACTTATTGACGTATTTATTGAAGATAAGATGGCCAAAGAGGTTATTAGTACTATCGTTGCTCCCAAAGGAAAATTATTAAGCAATCCTGAACGTTATATTTATAATTTAAGGCTCTATAATGGACTTATCAATAATGTAGATCTTAAAACTCGATCTACTTATACTACAATGTTTAAAATGTATGATTTAAGTCTTGATCTAAAAAAGATCGCAGTGTCTGTGGCTACAAGAAAACACAGAAAAGAAATGAGTATCGGCGAGCTTAGGCAGTATCTAAAAAATGTGAAGAAAAAGGACTGGAAATATTACAAAGCGCTGATGGAAGTACATAAAAAATTTTCAATCCCTTTTGCATGTTTTGCTCTCGGACTGCTCGCGGTTCCTTTGGGAATTAATTCGAAATCTGCGAAACAATCTTCAGGACTAGTAATAGGACTTTTTTTCTTTTTAATATATTACTTGATGCTGTCTGCAGGCATGGTTTTTGGAGAAACCGGTGCATATCCGCCTTTTATCGGTATGTGGATGCCAAATCTGGTTATGCTAAGTGTTGGTATATATCTTCTTATACAAACAGCGAATGAGCGCTATATTAGGATTGATCTTTTTATTTCTTATATTAAAAAGTCGATCGCACGTCTTTATACATCGTACATAATAAACCGACGTTAAAATAAAACAGATTAGTCATGAAAAAGTAGTATTATGTCTATAATTGATAAACTTATAATTAAAGAGCTTCATAAATTTCTCAGCATAATTTTAGTAACGATTATAAGTATTTTTCTGTCTGTTGATTTTTTTGAAAAATATGACAATTTTGTTGATGCAGGCCTTCCGTTTATTAAAGCTGTTCATTATTTTTCATATAAAATACCGTTCATTATTATACAGATAGCACCGGTCGGCGTGCTTTTGGCTGTGCTCATTGTGCTGGGGTTGATGAACAAGAACAACGAAATAATAGCCTTAAGAAGCAGCGGTGTGAGCATTTACTATCTTTTAAAGCCTGTTCTTTACTTTGCATTTATTATGAGTCTCTTGCTCTATTCTCTCGCAGATTTTGTTGTACCGATAACAATAAGTAAGGCTAATAGAATCTGGCTGGGTGATGTTAAAAAAGAAACGGCAGTCACATCTAAACAAAAAAATATATGGATTAAAGACAAAAGATCAATATCACATATCAAATACTACAACTCGAAAAACAAAGTCATTTCCGGAATAAGTCTTTATTATTTTAATAGTGATTTTCAACTAACTAAAAGAGTGGACGCAGAAAATGGTAAATTCAAAAACGGGGCATGGATATTCTATAATCTTGTGGAACAGAAAAAAATCGGAGGGGAAGGAAACTATAAAACCACTTTCTTTAAAGAGAGGATTGAACCTTTTAAATTTATGCCGGAAGATCTCAAACGTGTTGCTAAAAAGTCTGACGAAATGAGCTTTACAGAGTTGTTGGCATATATAAAGGATATTGAAGCTGAAGGGTATGATGCCACCGGCTACAGGGTTGATCTTCATGGCAAAATTGCTTTTTCTTTTGTTTGTGTAATAATGTGCATTGTGGGAACAGGTATTTCAGTTAGAAGAAAAACGAGAGAAGACTTATCGGTAAGTATAGCATACGGTATCGGTGTAATATTTCTCTATTGGATATTTTACAGCTTTTCTTTATCACTCGGAAACGGAAATATACTTCCGCCGTCTGTCGCAGCATGGGTGGCAAATCTGACTTTTTTATGCTTTGCGATTTTTATACTATTAAATGCCGATTGAGCATCCCAATATTATCTAAATTATAAGTAATCCACCCAGACAAGAAAGGGTGAGTCATGAAATATTTAAGAGAAAAAACCGAGAATGTGATGAAGGGCAGGAGAAAAGTGGATTTTTTCTCTTTTGCTTCATTCCTTTTTATTATTTCAATTTTTTACAAAATAGTAATAAGAGCAAGAATTGCTGGATATAAGATAGGGCTTTTAATAACAAAAAGACTGCCATGTAAAGTAGTATCAATAGGTAATATAACAATCGGGGGGACAGGAAAGACCCCTTTGACAATATACCTTGCAGAATATCTCAAAAAGAAAGGCTATAATGTAACAGTAATTAGCAGAGGGTATAAAGGCAAAGCAGAGAAGAAGGGTGCAATCGTAAGTGACGGAGAAACTGTATTTCTTGGACCTCAAGAAGCAGGTGACGAAGCTTTTATGATGGCAAATCAATTGAAAAGAAATAAAATACCTGTAATAGTGGGCCAGGACCGGTACAAAGCAGGAATTTTGGCACTTGATAAATTTAAACCAGGTATTATTGTTCTTGACGATGGTTTTCAGCATTTAAGGCTTTTCCGTGACATTGATCTTTTATTGCTGGACGGGAACGATCCTTTCGGCAATCAATATCTTTTACCCAGAGGTATATTAAGAGAGCCAATCTCATCTTTATCACGCAGCAATGCATTTGTCTTAACCAGAACAGATGTTGCTTCAAGTTCCACTGAAACCTTTAAAGGTATTGACAAGTACATTTCATTTTGTCCGATTTATCGTACAAAACATACACTTTATATACATAAAGTACTAGAGGGTTATAAAGATAAAACTTGTGTAGATGTATCAAAAAAATCATCATTTGGCATAAATATATTAAAAGGAAAAAGGGTTTTCGCTTTTTCCGGCATTGCTAAAAATGAAGATTTTAAAAGATCAATTGAAAAAATTTCATGCAATCTAAAGGGATTTGTAGGATATCCGGATCACCATTCATATTCTGATATTGATTTGTCGGATCTGTTGCAGTCGGCAATGGCAAAGAATGTAGATTTTATCCTAACAACAGAAAAAGATTATGTCAGGATTGCCCATAAAATAGAGTGGCCTATAAAACTTGTAGTAATCGGAATAAAAATATCATTTGGAAAAGATGAGAATGCCTTTAAGACTTTCATAAGTGGAAGGCTTAAAGGCATTTAAAAAAAGATAAAATACAAAAAAAACTGATTTATTTTTTAGTGTAGTAGAGTTTACTACTTTGATATTATTTCCTTAAAAAATTAATTAAGTTGTAAAGGTATAATTTTAAATGAAAAAGTCAAAAATGCGTCGTCTTGGTATATGGTGTTCTGTTGTATTGTGTGTCGCGGCATTAATAGCAGGCGCAGGTTATGGCTATTGGGTATCTTTCGAGCATCGTTTTTTTACGGTAACTGAAAACGAAGTTTATCGTTCCGGAGCAATGCCGATAGAAACACTGAAAAATAAAACTCAAAAATATAAAATTAAAACAGTAATAGATCTTCGGAAGCTTGACGAAAAGGTAAAGAGCGAGCATGCCACTCTTGCTAAAATGGGAGTGCGACACTTTAGTGTACCTTCAAAACAAGTACCTGCTAAAGAAACTGTAAAAGCGTTTCTTGATATAATGGATGATAAAAAAAACAGGCCGGTGCTTATCCATTGCCATCATGGTGAGGGGAGAGCAGTTCTCTTTTCAGCCATATACAGGATTGAATATGAAGGTTGGTCAAACGATAAAGCAAGGCGCGCGTCCAGGTTGATATTGTATAAAAGCAGTTTCAGTGAAGACAGTAAAAAAGGCATATTTCTAAAAAATTATATTCCCAGGTTTCACTAATTTACCCTCCTGATGGGGACAAGTGCGTGAGTTCGACACGCCTTAAATCTTGGATTATACGAATTCATCAATATCGTTGTCTATTTTAAATAAATAGAAAAAAATATATCGGAGTTGTATTGGAAATGAAATTAGTTGTTCCACGATTTAGTAGATTGCCGCAATTGATACGGTTTTTACTTATCAGTATATTCATAAACGTATTAGTTTTTACAGCTTTCCGTATGGTTTTCTGGACCGCATTCAATACCCCTGAAGATAGTATTCCTAATAATATATTTTTTAAGTCTTTTTATATAGGATTTAAATTCGACATGCGGTTAGCATTGTTTATTCATATGCCGATCTTGCTTTTTGCATGGATTAAAGCAGTTGCAATATTTAATACAACATTCGGAAGAAGACTTTGGAGTATATATTTAGCAATAGTGAATTCTATTATCTTGGTTTTTTATTTTATAGATTTAGGGCATTATGAATATCTCGAAAGTAGGGTGGATGCAACTGTGCTTAGATTTTTTTATAATCTGAAAGAATCGTTTCAAATGGTATCTGAAAGCTATCCTGTTTTTTGGATATTAATTATTCTAATATTATTAATAATAGGATACACCTTTATCGTTAAGATAGTGATATTACAAATATTACACCGAAAATTTGAGAAAATGGGGAGATGTAAAACTATCATTACAACAATTTGTTTTGTTTTCCTCTATCTATTTGGTATATATGGAAAAATCTCCTATTACCCATTGCGATGGAGTGATGCATTTTTTTCCACATATGAATTTGCATCCGCAGTATCGCTTAATCCGGTACTTTATTTTATTGATACTTATAAAAACAAAGATGCGAAATACGACGAAAAAACGGTGAGAAAGCATTATGATACGATTGCTTCATATTTAGGGGTAAAAGAATTGGACAAAAAAGGTTTAAATTTCATTAGGATAACTGATAAAGTCAAACAAAAATCAGGTAAGCCTAATATCATAATGGTTTTTTTGGAATCTTTTACTTATTATAAAACGGGTATTTCAGGCAACCCCATGAACCCGACTCCAAACTTTGATGCTTTAGTTAAAAATTCACTACTCTTTAAACGCTTTTATACACCTCATGGCGGAACGGCACGTTCTGTTTTTACGGCAGTGACAGGAATACCTGATGTTGAATTGAATAAAACCTCTTCCAGAAATCCATTGGTAGTAAGGCAACATACCATTATCAACGCTTTTAAAGGTTATGATAAATATTATTTTCTCGGCGGAAGTGCAAACTGGGGAGAAATACGCGGATTACTTTTACACAACATACCAGGTCTGCATGTCTTTGAAGAGGGTAGTTATTCATCTCCCCGTATAGATGTGTGGGGTATTAGTGATCTTAATCTTTTTGAAGAAGCAAACGAAGTATTTAGAAAAAAGAAAGGCAAACCTTTTTTTGCAATAATTCAAACATCCGGGAACCATAAACCTTATACTATACCGGATGATAACAGGGGGTTTAAGGTTTTAGCAGCCGATGAGGATGAGGTTGTGAAATATGGATTCAGATCTGTTGCAGCTTTTAATTCTTTTAGGTTTATGGACCATAGTTTGGGTATTTTTCTTAAAAATGCAAAGAAAGAAGATTACTTCAATAATACGATTTTTATTTTTTTTGGTGATCACGGCTTGGTTAGAAATGCTTCACATATGTTTAAGGCAGAAAACCAGCTTTTACTTAATAGGTATCATGTACCGTTATTAATTTATGCGCCCTGTTTGATCAAAGAAGGGAAATCATTTAACAAGGTTGCAAGCGAGGTAGATATTCTCCCCACAATTGCCGAAATTGCTTCAATACCTTATGTAAACTCAACATTTGGTAGGGATCTATTGGATGATACTTATGATAATAGTCGGTATGCATTTACTATCAAACATAAACAGGGACCGGAAATCGGCCTTATCGGTGATAAGTTTGTTTTTGCAATGACTGCATCCGGAACAAACAAAAGGTTACATCAAATATATTCTGAAACACCAAGAAAAAATGTAATAGACGAATTCCCAAAAATTTCGATCGAATTAGAACAGCTGTGTAGTGGCTATTATGAAACAGCGAAATATATACGTTTCCATAATTCGCCGGAAAAAGTAAAAGTCAAGGCGGATATTAGGTGAATTCAAATTGCAAACGCACCATGAATTGCACCGTAAATGATTTCATGAGGCGTCTGATAATTGAGGCATTTTTCATAGGTCTCATTGTAATCCATGCTGTTCGAGAGCTTCTTTTAGTTTATCTTCTACTGCTTTAACACCAATTAACAGCATACACTTACTATTAAGATCAGGGCATTTCTTTTTATAGCAGGAAACACAGCTTATGTCTGATTGAACCACAAGATGTTCATATTTATAAGGTGCTGCACGCCTCGGGGATGTCGGACCGAAAAGGGTTACAAAGGGAGTTCCTACTGCTGCTGCCAGATGAGCCGGTCCTGAGTCAGGGCCCACACCGGCCACTGCTGCCTTGAGGACTGCCACAAGCTCAAGAAGTGAAGTTTTTCCGACCAGATTTATTAATCTATGTGAGCTGACCTTTTTGCTAAGTTTAGCTGCAGATTCTATTTTTGATCTGTCACCAAGGAGGACAACCCGCCTATCACCGGAAGATAGTATGTTTTTAACCAGCTCATAATATCCCTGAAAGAACCATTCTTTAGTTTCCCATGATGTTCCAATTACAACTGCTATAATAGGAACATTTATTTCGACTATCACACGCGGTGCGGTAGATTCAACATCGAGGGAAGAAAAACCGAAATCAAGGATATCAGGCTCTGGTAATCCTAAATATTCCGTAAATTTCAGGTAATGACGCCATTTGGGTAATACGAGTTCATCGACGATATGCTTAATATGTTCATTATTAAATATCCAATTAAGCTCCTTTGCATTTTTACGGTTAAAGCCAATCCGTCTTTTTGCCCCTGAAAGAAGTGAAAAAAAGCCGCTCTTGAAGTGACGTTGTAAGTCTATTGTAATATCGAAATCTTCACGAGATAACTCCTTATATAGATTCCAAACCCCTATAATATTTCCGGGACGATCAAAAACAATCATTTTGTCGATCTGGGGATGAAAGGAGACGAGTTCCGCCCAGGCCGGTTCCACAAGCCACGTCACCCTGCTTCCCGGGAGATTTTTTTTAATATGGGATACAAGACAAAGACCTCTTATCAAATCTCCCAAAGAACCCATTAGAATAATAAGAATCGAAGGGGCTGTTTTTAGTATCTTCGATGAGGCTAAGACCATATTGCTATCCTTTTTATCAACGATTTATTTAGGAATTATTTCGAAGGCCTGAGTACATTAATTCAATAAGCATCTCCGGCAGACCGTGCTTTTTTATCGCCCGATTCCAGCGACGGATGTATCGGTTTTTTAGTTTAATTTTATTTCCTAAAAAAATATCACCCTTGTCGAAGTCGAGGATATATATTCTGTCTTGATTGTCGATTATTACATTACCCGGATGTAAATCAACATGTAATATGTTGTTTTTAATAAGTACGGAAATTTGTTCCATGACAGTTCCCATTACAAAACGAGTCCGTTTTTCATTTGACAGGCTAAGCTTAGCCAGTGTCTGGTGCTGTTTAATCTCTTTGGTTACAAGCCACCCTTGATAAAACAAGCAGCCACGGTAAGCAAAGGCAATGGGTTCAGGGGCGTTTATTCCGAGACGTCTTACTTTATGTAACAGTTCATACTCTTTTTGCCCCCGGGTTTTCCCCCATTTGAGATATCGTTTTTTGATAAAATGCCGAACAAATCCTCCACGATGATAATATTTAACCGCCACGGATCCTATATCATCAATTTCATCAATTAAAACCGATCTCCTTCCTCCAAGAATAGAATTTGAAGTTTTCGAAGGTGTTTGAAAGAGTTTGACGAGATGCTTCAGGTACTGATCGGAAAGATCGTAAGAAAATCCAAAATTATACGAATCATATCTTTTTATTTTGTTTGCATTCATTTTTTAGAATTGTTGAGGAATTCTTGAATAAGGCGGCAGGCTATGGCAGTGCCACCCTGACGGTCTTTTAGATACCGATTAGCTTCTTCGCATACTTTATCAGATGCTTTAGGTTTTTTAAGATCTTCTGATAGAATATTCGCCACTTCTTTCCAGTCAGAGGCGATTCGTACAAGTCCTTTTTCCACAATTTCAGAACCTAACCAGGCAAAGTTTTCCCATGAAGGGCCGATAACGGGGACAACTCCATAAATGATGGCTTCCAGAAAATTCTGCCCCCCGAGAGGCGCAAGGCTGCCGCCTACAAAGGCAGCTCTGGATATTTTATAGGCAGGAGAGAGCTCTCCAAATGTATCCCAGAGGATGACAGTTCCCTGTGATACAAGGTGTTTTGTTTGGGAACGTAAAATCCAGGATATATCAAGGCGACTCAAAATATCTTTCCAGTGCTTTATTCTGTGCATATGCCTTGGAAAGAGTCCGATAATCGTTCCGGGATTCCTGCTTAAGATGTCTGCAATGATTTTTTCGATGAGGTGTTCTTCCTCATGTCTAACCGATCCGAGTACAAGGAACGGTGTTTCAAGTGGAATAATGCTTTCAAGAGGATTCTTGAATTCAGGCGTTGATTCCATACTACCGATACGATCAAATTTGATGTTTGGCATAACATCAACTCGATCTTTACCGAACAGGGTGGCGAATCGTTCGGCGTCTTTTTTAGAGATAGCAAAAATTTTATCCGGTTTAAGTGTACGCCATAGTGAAGGCCAGAAGAGATATCTTGACAGGCTTTTGGATGTTATCCTGCCGTTTATGATGAGGATTTTACAACCATATTTCTTTAGGAAAGCTAAGTGACCCGGCCATATCTCAGATTCCAGGAGAACCATGATTTTAGGGCTGATGTTCCTGACGGCTTGCGCCATAATAACAGGTTTGTCAAATGGGAAATATGCCGCAAAAACAGTTAAGTTTTTATTATTTAGTATAACTTTACTTATGGCTCGCTTAAGGATTTCTATTCCCTGGCTGGTATTGGAAGTTACCAGGACCCGCACGGGTTTATCAGTCTTAATATTGTTAAGAAGTTCTTCGGCCAGAAAAGCTTCTCCAACGGATGCGGCTTGAATCCACAGATCCGCTTCAGGCAGTTTTTCACGAAGTGTTCGTTGCCTGAAGCCTTCAGCAAGGCGTTTGTTTAGGCGGAGTGCCGGAATAGCCACAACCCATCCAATATTATACAGAAAAAAACCGATTTTTATCAATAGAGTGCTCGTCATAAGGTAAGATACTAATGGAAAGAGAAAGGAGTGTCAATTTTAATCCTACACTCAAACGTTATACGTTGACAGCTTCTTTTCTGTCTGTTACTCGTTAGCCTCATTTACATTCAACAGACCAATTTCGTTTAACAAAATAAGAATATTTCTGCAGATGAAAAGAGAAAAAAAATTTCCACATAAATATAGAAAATCATATAACATTCGCGGTGCATTAATAACTTTTATTGCAGGTCTGCCCTATAAGTATATCGAAAGCATGGGTAGGGTATTGGGGATGCTTATGTATTTTGTGGATGTACCTCACCGGCGTATAGTAAGACGCAACTTGCAGTTTATCTATCCTGAATGGACATTAGATCATATCAAAGAGACTTCGTTAAGAATTTATCAGAATATCGGAATTACCTTTATAGAAATTTGTCAAATAGCCTGCCTTTCTCAAGATGATATATTACAAAAACTTAAAATAAAAGGGGAAGAGCATTTACTTAATGCGATTAAAAGAAATAAAGGAGTAATATTGATCTCAGCTCATATCGGAAACTGGGAAATGATTGCTCCATTTCTGTCTGCCCATTTTGGTTCGCAAGGATGTATGGTAGGGCGGCAGATTCGAGTTAGAATAGTTCATCGTTTGATTCTCAGGCTAAGGACCCGCTTTGGGGCTACTGTGATAGATAAAGAAGATGCAATGCCTAAAATGATGCAGGCTATGCGGCAAGGCAAAATACTTGGAATAATGCTTGATCAGAGCACAAAAAGTAAAATGGGCGTTAAGTTGAATTTTTTTAACAAAGCTGCAATAGCGACACCTGCTGTCGCCCTCCTGGCAATACGATGCAAGAGTCCGGTCATACCCATTTTTTGTATAAGGGAAGCTTACGGCAGGCTCACAATCATTGTTGAGCCACCATTGAACCTTAAGAGAACAACGGACTTGAGGTCTGACATAAATACAAGCACTCAAATTATGCTGGACGCCGTTGAGAAAGCGATTAGAGCATATCCTGAGCAATGGTTTTGGGTTCACATGCGATGGAAAAAGTATTATCCCCACCTGTATCCGGAGTACATAGCCAGGCGAAAACGGCGCAGAGCTAAGAAAAACCGGAAAAGAGGTTCCGAAAATAGTATCTGAATTCATGCTTAATTTTTATAAATATATTCTTGCTGTAGGTTTTAAAAAATGATGGGAATGAATATGATAATGAAAAAGGTTTCAGACTGGACTGAAACCAAAAGAGGCTTATATTTTATTCTCGGTTTTTCCGCTATAATAAAAATATCGGCTTTGATCGCTTTGGCGGATAAAGCGATCAACAATGATGGTCTGCTTTACATATCTGCAGCTCAGCAGTTTGCTTCAGGGCATTTTAAGGAAGGTCTGGCTTTATACCCAATGCCCTTATTTTCATTACTGATTACAGCTGTTCATTTTGTAGTGCATAACTGGGTTCTTGCGGGAAGATTTTTGTCAAGCACTGCCTTGCTTATGGCGCTTATTCCTCTTTACATGTTGACCAGCGAATTATTTAACAGAAAGGCCGCATTTTGGGCTTGTCTTCTATTTTCACTTGCTCCTGCACCTAATATTTGGTCTGTTGATATTATCCGCGGTCCGGCATTTGTCTTTTTTTTCGCATGGGCAGCTTTCTTTGCTCAACGCTCCATTCGATCAATAAAGCTGACTGATTTTTTATTGACAGTTTTATTTGCCGGGATTTCAATTTTTCTTAGGATAGAAGGGGTTATATTCATACCTTTCTATGTTTTATTTATTATCGGCCTTGCCGTGTTCAAACCCCGGGAAAGAATCGCATTATTTAAAAATATACTGATATGGATTGCTTTTTTACTTCTTGGTTTTTTGATTTTTATTGTATTTTTAGGGCCGGAGAGAATGTATTTCAATCGAATGGACCAAGTTGTACTTGAGGCACAAAACATTTTTAACTTCAAGTTTCTTGATAATTATCATCGTATTTATCAAGAGCTCAGAGTTTTTGAAGACTCTTCACCATTTACCGGAATTGGAAAACAGAATATTATTGCAATTACCAGGCATCACCTGTCCATACTTTATCTTCTTGGATTGATTGAAGGTTTGATAAAAGTTCTATTCCCCTTTTTTATTATCCCTCTCTATTGTGGCTTTAAACGTCCTTTTTTTCGAAATCAGGTATTAATCCTTGCATTAGTAACCTCATACCTTCTTATGGCCTACTGTTATGCTATTAAAGTAGATTTCGTAAGAGCAAGGTTTTTGCTTGCGCCTGCATTTCTCTTATATCCCTGGATTGGTGCGGGAATGGAAAGAATATTTGATTTTGTGAAAAATTCCTCAAGGCTTAAAGTATTTGTCTTTGTAATTGCTTTAATTTTCTTAATAGCACCTATTAGTAAAACTGTTCAATTATTCGGACAACACGATAATGTAATTATAGAGTCCGGTGAATGGTTGGCAGGGCAGCCTGGGTTTAATAACGCTAAAATCGTAACAAACGAAAGGCGGATACTATTCTATGCAGGAAGAGAAACATACTTGGACAGAGGAAACAGTGTTAAGGTGTATGGCTCTTCAAGTTCAGATCTTACAGGTATGGAGAAGTTTGCTGAAAAAATTCAGGCAGATGTCATTATCATTAGAACCTCCGTCAGAAGAAAGGATATGATTCCTGAGTTTAAATATTTTAAAAAAATAAGGGAATTTGTCGGAAAGAAGAAGATAGCAGTAATTTTTTATTCTCCGGATTATTTAAATTTCTAACTCATATTGCATTGAATATCGGAAAGGCTTTATGGAGAATGGTTTAAGTGCTTGGGCTAAAAATAAAAGTTTTCCTGGCATTCATATCAACGGTCCTAAAAGAGATGAATTTATATCGATAGCTGACTCTCTTCTTAAAGGGATTCTTCCTAAAGGGTGGGAATGGGTAAATAGTTCCTCTAATACAATAGTTGCCAGAAGGACGGCTCCTTCTACCTACTATAAGGAGTTTTTAAAAAAATCGCCGTTTGAAGGGCTAAAGAATATTTTTCGCGGCAATCGGAGTAAGCGAGCAAGACTGAACAGAGAAATTCTAATAGGAAAAGGCTTTCACAGTCCGACTACTTATTGCTGGGGGAGGAAAAGAGGACGTCCTTTTTTTTTCACAGAAGGTGTGGATGCATTAGGGGTAGGAACATTTATACATAATAACTGGAAACTTCCTCTATTTGAGGAAAAACGTTATTTTAAAAGGATTATTATCGAGAAACTCGGTCAAGAAATAGGGCGATTACATAAAGCAGGTATTTATCATGCTGATTTGCGACTTAATAACATTCTAATTCAACATAATAAAAATAAAATAAAGTTTTATTTGATTGATAATGAAAGTATTTACTGTTTTAAACGAATTCCACGTCGGCTAATTGAAAAAAATCTTATACAAGTAAATATGATTTTCCCATTATATGTAACGCGCCAGGATCGTCTTTGCTTTTTCAATTCATATAACAAGGTTTACAATCGTTTTTCAATTGCAGAGCAAAGTGTTTTGATCAAGAAGGTTCAAAGAAGAACCCTAAAACGGCTTTTGAAAATAATGCAAAGGGAGAAAATGACCGATAAACAGATCCACCGTTTGCCTGCAAGTTTTATTTAACGGAATTGGCCTACAACTGCAACCTTTCTTGAATCAATATTGCCTTGTCTACAACTTGACGTCGGATCCCAATCTTATCAGAAACAGACAGGTTGAAAACACAGGTATCAACAAATTCTACAAGATTCTGTCGATCGAAAAATTCAACTAATGAACGTGTGATTCTCAATAGCGACTTTTCAAGCAGCAGATGTGAACCTTTTCTGGAGATTGCAACATCCTCTGTATCAATAAGATGGAACTGCAGTTTAATGTTCGAATCAGTGATCAGAATATTTGATCCTTTAAGATCCTTGTGATAGACATAACACAGGAATGCTTTATTCAGGAAAACGGCGAGCTGTTTTCGACAGACCCGTTGCTTTTCAGAAGGTGCTTCACGCAGGTAATCCACTATATTTGTGGAAAAAGGTATAAAGTGGCTTATATAAAATGAATCTCCCATCTTGCCTTCCAGGTAGCAAAAAGGATCAGGTGTGGCAACAAAACGATTTGACATTGATAGAGCATGGTAAAAGCTTTTTCTGCCCCTGCTATATCCCATCCATGCTTTTAATGCATGCCTGAAACTGCGTCCTTTATTATATTTTATGCAGGTATCCCCAAACTTTATAACCCGCACGGAATTATGGTCGTCTTTTAGCAGTTCAACCTGGTTTCCATAAAGAAAATCTATAGGTGAGGTGATAAACAGTTTAGGTATCATGTCTTGGTTATTTTTGAGACAGATGCCGGAGAAACGGCCGGAGTTTGTTGTCAATTGGAAATAATTTGCACAGTTTTTGAGTGACTTTGTTTTATAGCCCTTAAATATCATTCCTGCCCTTTTTATCCTCATGCTATGATAGAGGGGTTCCTATATTTGTAGACGCAGCTTACTAAAACCATATTAAAAATTGGAGTTTCTTGAAGGAGAAATTTTTTCAATTTTAATTAATTATAACGAATATATAGCATAAAAATATAAGAGCATTGAGAATGCGCCTATATATATTATAGCAGGGAATCTGTTCAAATGTTGTTATTCCACAAATATTAGTCCGATGCCGATCTTACGCCCGGATGTATCCGGACTAATTATTTCCTTTGAGTTGTATTTGGTTTTTACTTCTTTCCAGAAGCGGTCAACCTGGATATCGGGGAGATCAGGGCGTGGTAAAATATCGTGAAAGCCGATAATCCCTCCCTCCCTAATCAGAGGGCCATAATTGAGAAAGTCGGCCTTTACACCTTCATATGTATGATCTCCGTCTATGAAGGCAAAGTCAATAGGATGGTTATCGAAAAGGATGCCTACTTTCTCAATAGTTTGAGCTTCGTGGGAATCTTCTCTAAGCAAATGAAGTTTTTGTTCGGGCTGTGCGAACGCCTTGTAAAAGGGAGTACGGCAGGCAGGATAAGCTCCGCCGAATTCGCCTTCAGGCAAATCGACGCTAACAATCGTGGCGTCTGTTTTCGCAGCTTGCGTCCATAAATAAAGCGTACCTCCTCTGGCGGTTCCGATTTCCAAAACCCTTGTTGGAGACAGCTCCATCACAGTTTTATAAAGTTCCTCAATTTCTATTGGATTTTGGCGTGGTTCAATAGTTTTATAATAGCCTTTGCCTCGATAGACAAATGGCACTGCAAACCTTGATTGAGCAGAAAGAAGCTTTTTTTCCAAATGTTGTAGCCGATGAAGAGCCTGCTTATAGTGTAAATCCATCATTATCTTATAAAGGAAGTTTTTTATCATAAAATGCTCTTATCCTGATTATGAAATAGTTTTTAATAACGCAGCCAGCGTCATTTCACATACCGGTTTTATCGGCGTGCAAATAAATAGCATTACCCCAGAGCAAAAGCCCATTTGAGTTATATTTTGGTTTATAAATATCATACAACACGAATCCGTACTTTCTTAAGAAAAGATCGATATCGCTATATATTGCACCACCGCTGTATAAGGGGTTAAACAATATTTCTATATATATTAGAAGTGTTGAATTTTTACGGGTGCGAGTCGCACCTTGAAGAGCTTTAAATTTACCACCCTGTATGTCAAATTTCATTAACTGTATGGCGGGGTTTCCGTTGAGTATTACCCATTGATCGATTGTAGTTACTTCAACCTTTTCTGTTGTTTTTACGGACGTCCCAACAGGATCAAGCTTTTTGAGCTGTTCTCCGGGAGTATAAAGAGATGTGCTGCCAGGCGATGCGGTTTTTTGTAAATCTGCAGTCCCCTCATGATCAGATAAAGCTACAAAGTATGGGGAAAAACGAGAATCATCTTTCGAATACTGCAAAAGCGTATTAGCATATAGTGAATTTGGCTCAAAACCATAAACATGCGCTTTGGGAAAATTGCGAATAAGCTTTTTGGATATGCGACCGTTGCTTGCACCTGCATCTATGATTCCTGTTATTTGAAAGTTTTTTAGAAGGCGTGCAAAGGCCTGGTAGGGTTCATCAAGAGAAACCAGATTATTTTTTGTGCCAAAAGCTGTTTTTTTAAAGAATAAACTAAAAGGATTAGACATTTTTACCTCTTTAAAAATTTAGATACCGTGTCGGATGCTGAGTTCTGGTTTTTATTGGCCCTTCAATTCCCCGAAAGGATTTCGAAAAAATTCTCAGCTATGATTTTCTGGTTATGATTCTTTTTAACATGTTCACGCCCGGAACGTCCCAAGGATAACATCAAATCGCGATTGTTAATAAGCATTTCAAGGGCTTTATACCATTCTGGTTCGGTGGTGACTGCGATGCTGTTTTTATTATTAAGAATTTCAGCAGTTGCTCCTATCACATTACCCACAATCGGAATTCCACATGCAAGATATTGAATTGCTTTGATTGGTGATTTGCCCATAGAGTATTCTTCATCAGTTAAAGGAAGAAGACCGATATCAAGATTTTTTATGAAATCTGGTTCATCGCCTGGACGAAACGGGTAATATTCAAAAGGGCAATTTAATTTTGGTTTTAGCCCGGAAAAGATGGCCAACTTTACGAATGAGAATTTTTTTAACAAGGGGGTCAAAACAGGATCGAGTTTTTCTATGAGTGGGATGTTAACAGGTGCTCCAGCCCATCCGATTGTTATATTATTCCCCGTATTTTTATTATAAGAATTCCAGGTTTCCATATCAAGTGCCATGGGAACAATTTTAACAGAACCGGAATATTGTCGAGCATAACGGGCAAGAAATTCATTCGGCGTTGTTACAACGTCAGAAGACTTTAGCCATAAATGTAATCTTCTTTTTACCCTTAGCTTAGTAATAAAAGAGTGTGTATTTTCGGGACGAGTATAAATGGCATCATCAAAATCAAATATAGTACGCTGGCTGCTATTAATCAGTTTCCTGGCAATAGATGTTTTGAAAAGGCATTTTTGATTAAACACAAGATCTGCCCCTTGGGCCTTTTTTATGGTGGAAGCATCGATGGCCCTGCGGTTTATAAATTCTATATTAATTCCTTTTTTACTTAAAAATTCCAAATATTGTACAAGGCGGTATTTCGTACTTCCTTTTTCCAGATCTCTACTGATAATGGCTATTATGTTCATATGTTTACTACTTTTCCAGAAGCCCCTTTTTCAATTTTTCCGCCTTTCTATCTATCATCTTTTCAGTGTGCTTTTTTATTTTAGCTGTTTTCCTTTCGATCCAGAACCATTGCATGCGGTCTATAAAATTAAAACTTTTTTTATCTTTATAGGATAGAAGAATATACATTCTATCTTTTATATTAAATATTTCATCTGGTAAAGTATAATTAAGTCTAGCAATACTTTTTATCTTCCATCGAAACCTGAAGTACTTTTTTTTTTCAACACGTTGAAAATCAAAAAGGGCAATTTGTGGAATATCAGATTCATTATTGTAATTAAGAAGAATGTGGGTTGCATTGAAATCTCGGTGATTGAATCCATTTTGATGCATTCTTCTCGCTAAAACAGCTATCTCTTTTAGCAAGACCCGCTTTCTATTTTCACTTTTTGGATCCGAAAATAATTGCGGTCGATTTTCAAGCAGAGCTTCCAGAGAAATAAATGGAGAGAAATCTTCGGTTATAAGAAAAGACCTCACCCAAAAAAAATGGGAGAATTTCTCTCCAGTAGCTACCGGTTGGACAGTAGGGAGATTGTTTTTTCGAAAATCGCATATATTTTCAAATTCCAATCTGCCTTGAGAAAGACTGCGTCTCGGAAAAAGTCGTGGAAACAGCTTTGATAAACCAATAAATTCGGGGTTATGACGCTTTATATAGAAAGATCGTTTTATATCATGATGTCGAATCTCAAATCTAATTACAGATCTTGCTTTAATCTGTTTAATGGTTTCACCATTTGAAAAATTCCATATTGATTCAAAAGAATTAAACTGGGCACTTTCCAGCAGTTCTTGGTATTCATTGTTTATAGTTAGATATGGCCTTTCAATGCGGGAGATATTTGAAGAGAGATCTTTTTTGTATTTCATTACTTTTGTCTCAATTTATCTATCAGAAATTTATAATTGCAGTATCGTTTAATCTAAATTCAATGCCGATCCGTCGGCAATATTACGCAGAGCAACCTGTTCAATAATGTCCGCTGCCTTTTCATGCCTGCCGTATACATCTGTTTCCGCAACATATTTTTTTCCGTTGAGACCCCATTGATCTTTGTTTTCAGAAGTCAGCATCGAAATCAGAATATTGTTAAGAGTTTCCTGCCTGAAGGGCGAAGGCACCAGTTTTCCCGCATCCGCCCGATCCACATGAAAACCGTAGCCACAATTATCTGTTGCCAGAACAGGCAGTCCGGCTGACATGGCTTCAATTAAAACCGTTCCGGTATTTTCCTGATAAGCAGGGTGCAATAAAAGGTCGGCTCCAACTAAAAAGCGTGGCACATCGCCTCGCTCGCCGACAAAATTTACATGAGGTGAAACCCCCAGTCTTTTTGCCAATCGGAGATAGGGCCTGAGCCTTCCTTTGCCCACAACCATCAGCAGGGTTTTCTCTTTCAGGTGGGACGGCAGGGCTGATATAGCTCTTAATGCACGATCGACACCCTTTCTCTTATAGTCAGAACCGACCATTAATACAACGTGTTGATTCGGTTTAATAGCAAATTCACGGCGAAAATCATCCCGAATTCTCGGAGTATTTGGAGGAGCCAGACGGTCCCTGGAAATCCCCGGTGGCACTAAATGAAAACGCTGTTCAGCAGTTCCATAATAATCCGCATAGAACTTCTTTTCACTATTGGAAATAAATATTATTTGGGTTTTTGACTGTTTGTCGAAAACAGTACGTTCCAGATCCATTAAAGCTCGACAACGTCCTGATAAACAATATAAAAAACTCCTTTCTAACGCCTTTGTTGCAAAACAGGTGTCTGATGCAAAAT
>Ga0255437_1001_pt1 | contig 29153 bp, 30 predicted proteins | sample ANMaggSeSYBR02I4_FD_182644 | JGI IMG/M metagenome (GOLD analysis project Ga0255437, IMG submission 182644) | Sediment cell enrichment communities from methane seep in Santa Monica Basin, California, United Staets - ANME aggregate JGI... | ecosystem: Environmental > Aquatic > Marine > Cold seeps >... | reverse complement strand
GACATGCCACTTATTGTCAATCCCTTTTCCTTGAGTATCTCTTTATACTCGTTGTTAAATTCATACCTGTGCCTGTGTCGCTCTGAAATATCTTTAGTTTTATAAGCATTAAATGCAAAGGTATCCTCTTCAAGCCTGCACGGATAGGCACCAAGGCGCATAGTAGCACCCTTGTCAGAGGTTGTGTCGCGTTTTTCAATGCTTTTCGTTTTATCGTCATACCACTCAAGCATCAGGTATATAACAGGGTGGGGTGTATTTTTATCAAACTCGGAACTGTTGGCTTTTTCAAGGCCTGCAACATTTCGTGCAAATTCAATAACGGCAATCTGCATGCCAAGACAAATGCCGAAATAGGGTATCTTCTTTTCCCTTGCATAATTGGCTGCGCATATTTTTCCCTCAATACCGCGTGTCCCGAACCCGCCGGGAACCAGTATTCCGTCGGCATCAGCAAGATCCTGATTGCATGTTTTACTGTCTATTTTTTCTGAATCAACAAAAACGAGATTAACACGACAATCATTGGCAATACCGCCGTGATATAAGGCCTCATTTAAGCTTTTATAAGATTCAGTCAGGTCAACATATTTTCCAACGATTGCTATGGTAACGGAATGTGTCGGCGACTTATACATTTCTACAAATTTTTCCCAGGGATCGAGCTTGGGAGCCCTGGTCCAGATATTCAGCAATTCTACAATCTTATCGTCCAGACCTTCCTTGTTAAAGACCAGCGGAACTTCGTATATGCACTCCAAATCTTTTGCCGTAATCACGGCATCTACCGAAACATTACAAAAGAGGGCTATTTTGGACTTGATATCTTTAGACAGATACCTGTCCGAACGGCAAAGGAGTATGTCAGGTTGAATACCTATGCTCCGAAGTTCCTTTACACTGTGCTGGGTAGGCTTTGTTTTAAGCTCTCCTGCCGTTCCGATATAAGGAACAAGGGTAAGATGTATATAAATTACATTTTCCTTGCCGACTTCAGCTTTAAACTGTCGTATGGCTTCAAGAAAAGGAAGGCTTTCTATGTCGCCTATAGTACCGCCGATTTCCACGATAACAATATCTATTCCGTCCGCCACAAGTTTTATGCTGTTTATGATTTCGTCGGTGATATGTGGAATAACCTGTACTGTGCCCCCCAGGTAATCACCCCTTCTCTCTTTGGTAATAACGGAATGGTAAATTTTTCCTGTGGTAAAATTATTATCCTTGCCCAGTTTTGCGTTTGTAAACCGTTCATAATGACCAAGATCCAGATCGGTTTCAGAACCGTCATCTGTAACAAAAACCTCTCCGTGCTGAAAAGGATTCATGGTTCCCGGATCTACATTAATGTAAGGGTCAAGCTTTTGAATCGTCACGGTAAGACCCCGGCTTTCTAGAAGCGCTCCTATTGCTGCCGAAGCAAGCCCTTTGCCAAGGGATGAAAGTACTCCGCCTGTTACAAAGATGAATTTTGTATTATCACTCATATATCTTTTCAAACTCCTCAATCATTTTCTGAACTTCGCTAAGTTCACCGGGTTGACGTTGTAGAAGCTGTGTGTCCTTAGGATAAGTTGATTTTAGGCGAATAATATCAAACAGTGCTGCGGAAAAACCAGGGGCAACTTTAATTTCGTCAACCTCAATCATACGAATCAGGTTGTCATCCTGGTAAAACTCTATGTGCATGGGATACCATATTTTACTTATCTTGCGCCATTTAAAATATCTTACTTCCAGGGTATCGATTCGACCATCGGGACGACCACCGGCCTTCTTGCTGTTTATTAGCCAGCGAAAAGGTCTGAATGTATCTTTATTTAACCATACCTGGGATACCGATTCATCCGGGTATTGTGCACCAAGGACATATACCGGCTTGTTTTGAAAACGTCCGAGACTTGAAACCGATACATTTATGTCTAAGTGGGCAAGCCTTTGCAAAAGCGCAGACCTGGAATTGTAAAGGATGATGTCCTTGTATCGATCAAAAAGGGTTTCATGGCCGGCAACTGTTTTTCCGTCTATAACGGTCAGCGATCTTCCTTTTGAAACAACGTGAATTCTTTTGCTGTTTTTAGAAACTATATCCGAACGAAATTTTTTAGGAAAGATATACTTCAAAGTTTCTTTAAGTTCAATTGAGCCTTCTTGGAAACTGTCATCGTAAAGCACCAGTTTTTGTGATACAAAAAGACTCTCGGACTTTCCATGTTTTTGGGTCATCAATTCAAGCAGGTGTGGACCTTGCAATACATAAGCATTTGCCGGGACAAAAAACCACAGCAAAACCGCAATGCTTAGAAAAAAGATCATTTTTTTCGGGTTTTTGTACATATCTATAAGCTGTATCTTGTTTATCTTCTTATAAATAATGATAAACAGCAATAAAACTTTCTTTTTAAGCCTTATTGTCTTCCAGCCTCCTAGCCTCCAAGCTTTTAGAATATTGAATCCGAAAACAGGGCTCCTTCTCCGAGCTCTTCTTCAATCCTTATTAGCTGGTTATACTTTGCAACTCTGTCACTTCGGGACATGGAGCCTGTTTTTATCTGTCCACCGTTTACACCAACTACAAGGTCTGCAATAAAGGTATCTTCCGTTTCACCTGATCTGTGAGATATGACGGTTGTATAACCTGCATTGTTAGCCATATCAATTGCATTAAGGGTTTCGGTAACCGATCCTATTTGATTTAACTTGATGAGTATAGAATTGGCTATCCCTTTTTCAATACCCTTTGCAAATATCTTCGGGTTGGTTACAAAGATATCATCTCCTACAATCTGTATCGATCCATCCAAACGGTCGGTCATGATTTTCCAGCCATCCCAGTCATCCTCGGCAAGACCATCTTCAATGGAAAGAATAGGATACTTCTCAATTAAATCTTCATAGTAGTCGATCATCTGCGCTGATGTCAGCTCTTTCTTTTCCGAGCTTAAAATATACTTTCCTTTTTTGTAAAACTCGTTTGCAGCCGCATCTATGGCAATGCCGATATCCTTTCCGGGTTTGTAACCGGCGGATTTAATGGCACTTATGATAAATATGATTGCTTCTTCGTTGGACTTAAGGTTAGGAGCAAACCCGCCTTCATCACCCACAGCGGTGTTTAGCCCTTTATCTTTAAGTATCTTTTTCAGTGCATGAAAAGTTTCCGCTCCCATTTGAACGGCCTGGGAGATGCTCCTTGCGCCAAAGGGGAGAATCATAAACTCCTGGATATCAAGATTGTTTGCAGCATGTGCTCCACCGTTTACCACGTTCATCATTGGAACCGGAAGGTACCTTGCATTTATACCTCCAAGATACCTGTAAAGGGGAAGTCCGAAGGCAGATGCAGCGGCTCTGGCAGCTGCCATTGAAACTCCAAGAATTGCATTTGCTCCCAGTTTTTCCTTGTTGGAAGTGCCGTCCAGCTCAATCATGCATGTGTCAAGTCCCTTTTGATCAGCAGAATCCATACCGCGCACCACAGGAAATATTTCTTCAATCACGTTTTTCACCGCGCCCGCAACACCCTTTCCACCATAGCGTTTTGACCGCTTATCGCGAAGCTCCAGGGCTTCACGTTTTCCTGTGGAAGCACCGGAAGGAACTGCCGCCCTGCCGACAGCGCCACAGGCAACAATTACATCTACTTCAACTGTAGGATTTCCCCTGGAGTCCAATATTTCCCTTGCTTTTATATCAATAATTTCAGTCATTGATCCCCCTTTTGGATTGATTATTGTCCACCTCAACCACAACTAACAACTCCTAACTTGACAAATAAGTTGGAAATGCTACTCTTATTGCAGTTTTATGTCAAGTATTTGGCGAATCTAAAAACATTATTTTTTTAACTGTTTTTCCAAGAGCTCTTTGCCGTTATGAAAACCAATAATCTTTATTATAACGCTCATCTTTTCGTCGCAGCCATCAGGGTTTGGGAACATCAGAAATCTGTCCCTCCTTCAATTGACGATGTCTGCAGGTCTATATCTTTTTCTCTGGAACGTGGAAATTTTATCTGCAAGCAGCTTAAAGAAATGGAAATTATAGAAGCTGTTGAAGGCCCATACGGAGTGAGGCTATCTGTCAAAAACCACATAAAAATTGAAGATATTCCAAAGGAAGAAAAGGAAAGCGCTCTTGAGGATGAACTTGCAAAATTTAAGGAAACACAAAAATCTTTTGCTAATAAAATAGAGTCGTTTACGGCAAAACAAAAGGAAAAGAAAAAAAGCCTTTTTGATGAAGTAGAAAAAAAATTAAAAAAAGAACTCGATAAAAAATTATAGACTCAAGGTTGATGGTCTAGTAAAAGGCCTTTGAATATGCGCCTGATGGCGTCGTAAAAAGACTCATATACAAGGCGTAGTGGTTTTTTCAGGGACGAGACTATACCTATAGTATGTCGAGTTCCTGAAAAACCGCTACAACACAGTAGATGAGTTTTTTTACGACGCCATCAAGTATCCAGCAGCGACTTCCCTGTCATCAGGTCAGGTTTGTTAATTCCCATTATGTGAAGAATAGTGGGAGCAATATCGCCCAGGCTGCCTGGGTTTAGGCTGGAGCCACGACGATTATCATCTACAATGATAAGCGGAACAGGATTGAGGGTGTGAGCAGTATAAGGGTGTCCGTTATCGGCTGTCATTTGCTCAGCATTTCCATGATCAGCAGTAACCAGGACAACACCGCCCTGGGTTATCACTTCATTAACGATTTGTTTAACACATTCATCGACGGTTTCAGCCGCCTTGATTGCAGCATCAAGAATGCCGGTATGTCCTACCATGTCCATGTTGGCAAAATTTAGCATGATCGCGTCATACTTTTTTGATTTTAACCTAAGGAGTACCTCTTTTGTAACCAGGTAGGCACTCATTTCCGGTTTCAGGTCGTAAGTGGAAACCTCTCGTGGCGACGGAATCAGGCATCGATCTTCCAAAGGAAATGGCTTTTCTTCCCCCCCGTTAAAAAAGTAGGTGACATGGGCATATTTTTCAGTCTCAGCTATTCTTAGTTGATGTAAGCCTTTTTTGCTTATTACTTCGCCAAGGATTTCGTCCAGATGAACCGGCGGGAATGCTATGGGAAGCGTAAAATTTTCATCATAAAGGGTCATGCAGACAAATTCGCATAGCTTTGGGTAAAATTTTCTTTCAAAAGATTCAAAACCCGGATCTGTTAAAGCTCTTGTTATCTCCCTGGCACGGTCTGCTCTAAAATTAAAAAAGACAACTCCATCATTATGCTGGAGCAACCCAAAGGGTTTTTCATCTTTATCTGTCATAATAATGGGGCGGACAAATTCATCCGTCTCATCCCGCAGGTAGGCGCTTTTTACAGCTTCAACCGGATCTTTCTCACAGGTTGCTTCACCCAGCGTATAGAGGCGGTATGCCTTTTCTACTCTGTTCCAGCGGTTATCCCGATCCATTGCGTAAAAACGCCCGCATATTGTTGAAATTGCCCCAAAATTTATATCGGTTATATGCTTTTGCAACTTTTCAATATATCCAACGCCGCTATCCGGTGGTGTATCGCGACCGTCAAGTATGGCGTGAATATAGACGTTGCTTACCCCTTTCTCCCTAGCCATATCCAGAAGGGCAAAGAGATGCTCAAGCTGACTGTGTACACCTCCATCTGAAACAAGGCCCATAAGGTGAAGCGTTGAGCCGTTTGTATTTATCTTTGATATCACAGAGTTGAGTATTTCATTTTTAAGAAATTCTCCATTGCTGATTGCCTTATCGATTCTCAGAAGATCCTGATACACCACCCTGCCTGCACCGATATTCAAATGTCCTACCTCGGAATTTCCCATGATGCCATTCGGAAGTCCTACAGCTTCACCTGAGCATAAAAGTTGTGTATCAGGATATTCTTCCTTAAGTTTGTCCAAAAAAGGTGTTTTGGCAAGGTAAACAGCATTGCCTTCCTTTTTGGCACTTATTCCCCATCCATCAAGAATAATCAGCATACATGGTCTTTTTTCACCAGGCATTTGTTTTTACACCCCTTCTTTTTTAATTGCTTCAATTAGGCTTTTTGTCTTTATCCTTTTAGCATCCACCCAGAGCCCTTCAAGGTCATAAAAATTTCGTACTGATTCATAAAACACATGGATGATTACGTGCCCGTAATCGAGCAAAACCCAGAGCCCTTCTTTTTTACCCTCCACGCTTAAAGGTTTTATTCCAGCCTTTTTAAGCTCTATCTGGATAAATTCTGCTATTGCCGTAACCTGGCGATTTGAACTACCGCTGCAGATTATAAATGCATCTGCCACAGAGGTGAGATCATGGACATCCAGCACAACAAGCCCAAGCGCTTTTCTGCCTAAAGCCGCTTTAACATAAAGATCAAGTGAAGGATCATAATCATGCTTCATAGGTAAAGCCCTTTAGTTTTTATAAAGTCGATTACATCATCAGGCACCAGAAACTGGATGGAACGTCCTTTTTTTATAAGGCTGCGTATTGCCGATGATGAAATCTCAAGAGGAGTTACATCAAACAGGAAAAGGGGCTCCATTTCCAAATGAACAAAACCTGATTGTGAAGAGTCATATTTATAGCCAGCCGATATCCTGGATTTAATGAAATCTTCAATCTTTTGTTGTCTTAACCCAGGATCTATTTGCCCTGCATATGGCCTTGTTAAAATAATAAAAGGGATAAGTGAAAAAAGATCCATATACGATTTCCATGTGTCAATCTCAAGGAAAGCGTCAAGCCCGAGGATAAAATAAAGTTCTGTATCTTTCGGTAGAACCGACTTAAAATAAAGAACTGTATCGATGGTATATGAAGGTCCTGAACGTTTTAATTCAACATCAGAAGCAGAAAAACCCGGAGTGTTTAAAGTCGAAATACGAGCCATTTCATAGCGTTCTTGGGCACCGGCAACGGGCCTTGATTTTTTGTGCGGAGGGATAGCGCAGGGAATTAAATAAATCTCATCCAGGGAAAAACCTTCTTTAACTTCAACAGCAGTTCGAAGGTGACCAAGATGAATCGGATTATATGTACCGCCAAAAAGTCCTATACGCATTTCAGTTCCTTTTTAATAACTGAACCATAAACTTTTAATAAAAATCAAGCTTACGAGTTTGTTTTGAACCGCAGAATATCGAACAAGGAATAATGAATGTCGAAGTAAGGTATTCTACCATTTCTAATTATTTAAAAGATAGAACGTAGAGATTCGACACTTCGTCATTCGAAATTCCTTATTCGATATTCGATATTCAAATAGTTGTATCTCGCATTTGCAACAAGATTGACGAAAAGCTGTCTTTATCGTGATAATCAATCGATGCTTCCCAGCCTTTTCATTCTCTTATCTGTCCATTTCCGTAAACCACGAATTTGGTTGTAGTAAGTTCATCCACTCCCATGGGCCCGAAGGCATGCAGCTTTGAAGTGCTTATGCCGATCTCCGCGCCAAGGCCAAGCTGACCACCGTCGTTAAAACGTGTGGAAGCATTAACAAGAACCACCGAAGAATCGACTTCACGAACAAAGCGTCTTGCCCGGTTATAATCAGAAGTTATAATTGCTTCAGTATGGCTGGAACTATACTTTGATATATGCAAAACAGCCTCGTCCATATCTTCGACGATCCTAACCGCAATAACAAGATCCAGGTATTCAGCTGGCCAGTCCTGCTCCACTGCCTTTCCTGCTTCCGGCAATATGCGGCAGGTTTCGGGACACCCCCTGATTTCAACTCCTGCTTTTAAAAACCGCTTTGCCATACCAGGCAAAAAATCCTGTGCCACGGATTTATGAACCAGCATTGTTTCCATGGAGTTGCATACACCAGGCCGCTGAACCTTTGCATTAAAGCAGATCTCTTTGGCCATTTTAAGATCAGCCCCCTCATCCACAAACACATGGCAAACGCCTTTATAGTGTTTTAGTACAGGAATCTTTGAATTCTCAACAACAAATCGAATTAACCCTTCGCCGCCCCTCGGGATAATAAGATCGATAAATTCCTCCTGGCTTAAGAGAAAATTTACTGCCGCCCTGTCCCTGACAGGCACGATCTGAACTGCTTCTTTCGGAAGGCCGGTTTCATCAAGTGCCCGGCTGATCATGGCGGCAAGAGCCTTGTTTGAATTTAGGGCTTCTGATCCGCCGCGAAGTATTACAGCATTTCCGGCTTTAAGGCAAAGACCGGCAGCATCAATGGTTACATTTGGTCTTGATTCATAGATGATGCCGATGACCCCCAAAGGTATGCGCATCTTTGACACACTAAGACCGTTTGGCCTTTGCAGTGTTTCGCTTAAGGACCCTACAGGATCGTTAAGGTGAGCGACTTCCCTGAGTCCGTCAGCCATCGATTTTATCGTAGAATCATTTATAGTAAGACGTTCTATCATCGCTCCGGAAAGCTTCTTCTCTCTTGCAAAGGCAAGATCCTTTTTATTTTCTTCTTTAATATAGGATGATTCTTTTTCAATTTTGTCGGCTATTTTCAGCAAAACCTCATTTTTCTTAACGGAAGAACATCCGGCCATTTTTCTGGAAGCGATTCTTGCTGCTCTTGCCATTTCTTTTATTGTCGATTCTATAGTCATCTTTTTCCTTGATTTGTTTTTTACCCTCACTCCAACCCTCTCCCTTCAAGGGCTGACTTTAGCACACACTTGGCACAGGGGTAATAGTAACCATTGCTTTGATAAGTAATTTTTCTGAACCGCAGAATATCGAACAAGAAATATCGAATGTCGAAGTGATCCCCTTCGTAATTCTGCGGTTCCTTGTTCGATATTCGTTTTTTTCAAGTTTATCAACCTTGAGTTGTTTTTTACTATTGGTTCTCACACGTTATGGCCAGATTGTCCCTGTGCATGACTTCATCATAAGTTTTCTGTCCCAGAAGCTTTTCAATCTGTCCCGAGCTTTTCCCCATAATTTTACGTACATCTGAAGCACTGTAGTTTACAAGACCAATCCCGAGCTTTTCATTATCAATGCTTTTAAATTCCACAGGTGCGCCAACATCAAATTCGTTTTCCACATCAACAACACCGCTTGGAAGAAGACTTTTGCCTCTTTTTATAATTGCAGCCTGCGCGCCTGGATCAATTATAACAGCTCCTTTGGGTTTCAGGTTAAAAGCTATCCAGCACTTACGGCTTGCCAGTTTTTCTTTCTTCGGGACAAAAAATGTCCCGTGGTCCTTGCCGGCAAACAGCTTTATTAAAATATCAGGCTTTTCACCGTTGGCGATTACCATGGGAACGCCGGCGGAATTAAGTTTTCTTGCCGCCTTTACCTTGCTTAACATTCCGCCCTTACCGAGAGCGCCGGGTATATCGCTTGCATATTTTTCAATACTTTTCTTAATGGTAGATACAACCGGAATAAGGCTTGCATCAGGGTATGTCCTGGGATCTTTTGTGTAAAGACCATCAATATCAGTAAGATTGATAAGAATATCCGCATCCATGAGAAGTGTTATCATGGCTGCAAGATTGTCGTTATCCCCAAATTTGATTTCTTCCACCATAACGGTGTCGTTTTCATTTATAACAGGAACAACCTCCCATGATAAAAGCGTATAAAGAGTGTTCCTCGCATTTAAATATCTTTTTCTATTGGAAAGATCATCGCTGGTTAAAAGGATTTGTGCAACTTTCTTTTTATATCGCGCAAATGCCTTTTCGTATTCCATAATAAGACCGGCCTGACCAACGGCTGCTGCGGCTTGACGACTTGGAATTTCGTCAGGTCTTTTTGAAAGGCCGATTTTTTTTACCCCTGAGGCCATTGCTCCGGAAGAAACTAGAATAACTTGCAAGCCTTTATCTATGAGCCGACAAATTTGCCGGGAAATTGACCTGATTGCCTTTAGATTGAGGCCGTTGTCCTGTGTAAGAACATTGCTTCCCACCTTGACTACAACCCGCTTAGCGCGATTAAAACATTTTTTTCTGTAATTATTCATTATTCATTGTTCACAGTTCAGCGGTTCAGGGTTCACGGTTGGTCGCTTTGAGCTCTTCAGCCCTGAACCCCTGAATAGTTATCAAGCAATTTAACAATTTGAGATTTCAGCTCGTCAATACCCGTTCCGTTGATTGCGGAAATCAGCAGCACTTTTTTATCTTTTGCAGCAGATTTGAAAATATTGGCGGCCTCATCAGCATCAGGAATATCCAGTTTATTTACAACCACAATTTGAGGTTTTTCTGCAAGCCCTTTGCTGTACATGGCAAGTTCTTTGTTAATTGTATTATAAACCTTAAGAGGATTATCCAGATCTATGGATAACACGTCGATGAGATGGACAAGGATGCGGGTGCGTTCAATATGTCGCAAAAATTTAATGCCTAGACCGGCGCCTTTATGGGCGCCTTCAATCAATCCCGGAATATCCGCTACAACAAAAGGTTCTCCCCAGGGGGTTTGAACAACGCCAAGGTTTGGCGAAAGGGTGGTAAAGGGGTAATTTCCTACTTTTGGATTTGCTGAAGAGATAAAACTGATAAGCGTGGATTTGCCTGCATTGGGAAGACCGATGATCCCAACATCGGCAAGAAGTTTAAGATCGAGCTTAAGTGTCAGTGTTTCGCCAGGCTCACCTGGCTGAGAAAATCGGGGCGCACGGCGTGTCGACGTTTTAAACCGGCTGTTTCCCTGGCCGCCTCTGCCGCCTTTGGCTGCTATAAAAGATTCATCGGGTTTTGTAAGATCCTTTAAGATTTGCCCTGTTTCAGCGTTACTGACAAGTGTTCCCGGTGGAATTTCTATGATAAGGTCATGGCCGGTTTTCCCGGTTTTTTTCTTACCTTGGCCACCGGCGCCGTTTTTGGCTTTAAACTGCCTTTTGAATTGAAAATGCTGCAGTGTCCGTTTGCGTAAAGTTGTCCTTAAAACAACATCAGCGCCTTTGCCACCGTCCCCGCCGTCCGGTCCTCCCCGCGGGATAAACTTCTCACGCCTGAAACTGACACAGCCGCTCCCTCCGTCCCCGGATTGAACAGTAATAATCGCTTCATCAATAAATTTCACACTTAGAGAGAGCCCTCGGCATAAACGCTTGCTTTTTTGCGGGAACGGCCCAATCGTTCATAAGCTACAATACCGTCGATCTTGGCAAACAGAGTATAATCCTTGCCTATCCCAACATTCTCTCCTGGATGTATTTTTGTTCCAAGCTGTCGAACCAGTATATTGCCGGCTTTTACTGTTTGTCCGCCATATATTTTTACGCCACGTCTTTGCGCATTGCTGTCGCGGCCATTTTTTGAGCTGCCGCCTGCTTTTTTATGTGCCATCTTTGAAACTCCTAAAACCGGTAAAAAATTTCGTGTTTTCGTGATTAGATTTTAATGCTGTCGATTTTCACAGCAGTAAACTGTTGACGATGTCCCTGTTTCCTTCGATATCTTTTGCGCCGTTTATATTTGAAAACAATTATTTTTTTTGCCTTTCCCTGCTCCACGATATGTCCGCTTACCGCTACATCTTCAAGAAGCGGTGTGCCTATGTTTACATTGTCACCATCTGAAAACATAAGGATTCTATCAAAAGAAACGCTGTCGCCCACTTCTCCTGCCAGTTTCTCAACTTTTAAAACTTCACCTTCCTTAACTTTATATTGCTTTCCGCCCGAATCAACTATAGCATACATTCTTACAGCCTCCTTTAATCGGCTCTGTTTTAGTTATCTTTAAAAACAATAAATATCTATCTTTCATGGGCTTTTGTCAAGAGAAATATCTTGATGGCGTCGTAAAAAGTCTCATCTACTGCGTTGTAGCGGTTTTTTAGGAACTCGACATACTATATGTATAGTCTCGTCCCTGAAAAATCGCTACGCCTTGTATATGAGTCTTTTTACTTAGCCATCCAGCGCTTATTCAAAGATTTTTTTCGAGACGGTAATGAAATCGCATCAACTATCAGGCCAGGCGGACTTATTGAACACATTTAGAAAGCAACAGGTAACACACCGGGATCGGGTGTCCGGGAAAGCAATTTTACTTAACATTGTTAATGAAGAGCCATTATCAATATTTGTTCAAGGCAAACCGTATTCCGTTGTATTACGTACACCGGGTGATGAGATAGCGCAGGTTGCAGGATTTTGCCTTGCTGAAGGTATTATCGAAACGCTTGATGATTTTACATCCATTGAATTTAATGATGAAAACGATACAAACAAGGTTATGGTTACGCTTACACCATCGAGACTGAATAAAATAACTCGACTTATCGAAAAGCGTGGTTTTGTAAGTCAGACAAGCAGCGGCATATTCGGAAAAGAATTGGCAAGTGATATTTTTCAAAACATTTCTCCTGCGGCTGATGATTTTGAAATAGACATTGAGCGGGCACTTAAGTGTCTCAAAAATCTTGGTGACCATCAGCCTTTGCGAAAAAAAACCCTTGCGACCCATGGAGCTGCTATATGCAGCTTAGAGTTTGAAATTCTATCATCTGCCGAGGATGTCGGCCGCCACAATGCTGTTGATAAGGCCATCGGCCAGCTCTTTCTTGACAACAAGCTGGATAAGGCCGCTGTTTTACTCCTTTCTTCCCGAATAAGTTATGATCTGATACAAAAGGCTGCAAGGGCGAAAATTTCGATTATTCTCTCCATCTCTCGCCCCACTTCACTTGCTGTAGAGCTCGCATCACAGCTGAAACTAACCCTTGCATGCCTGGCCAAAGAAGGTGGATTATATATTTTTAGTGGCGAACAACGTTTTGGAAAGTAAACCCGGTTGCGCTATCTATTGTTACATAAAAGAAATTTTGATATAAGACTTTTTAAATCACTTCTATTCTTGAAATTTTCAATGGGCCTTCCTCATAACGTGTATATTGAACACGTTCGTCGATATTGCCCTGAAGGATCTTATGGGCAAAGATAAATTTAGCAGAGATAAAGACCCCCACCGGTGGATGATTTTTTTTACAATCTGCATTGTATACTTTTTTGTATATTTCCATCGTGTTTCAACATCTGTTATTGTATCAGACCTGCTTAAAGCGTTTCATACCAACGCGTCGGCTCTGGGTTTCATGTCTTCCATGTATTTTTATCTCTACGCGTTTGAACAGCCACTCGTGGGGTATCTGGCGGACAGAATCGGGCCGCGGCGGGTTATCGCTTACTGGTCTGTGATAGCTGCTGCCGGGTGCTTTATTTTTGGAATGGCACCGGGCATCGGCTGGGCATCCATAGCAAGGGCGTTGATCGGCATCGGTGTCGGTGGGGTGTACGTACCGGCAATAAAAGCGTTTTCCCTGTGGTTTAAGAAAAAAGAGTTTGCCACTATGATCGGTCTGTTAATGTCAGTGGGGAATTTTGGTGCCCTGATCGCCACCACGCCCCTGGCATGGGCATCGGAAACTTGGGGCTGGCGGCTGACATTTTTTCTAATTGGCGGAATTACCCTTTCATTTACGTTTGTTGTACTGATGTTCACCCGGGACCATAAATCTTTGAATCAACCTGTTGAAGAAAATTCGGATTCAGTCCATTTGGATCGACCCGGGACAAAGACACAGGTTGGCAGGATACTCTCTTCCGGTCAATTCTGGATCATCGCAATGATTTTTTTTGGTATTTATGGCACTTTTATTACTCTACAGGGACTCTGGGCCACACCGTTTCTCATGACTGTATTGGATATTAATCGTGTCCTGGCCAGCAAACTGAATATGCTGATCCCTGTTGGTGTGATTATTGGTTCGCCTTTGTTTGGCTGGCTGCTTAACCGGTATTCTTTGGACAAACGCAAAACACTGATCATAATTCTTGGAGTATACAACCTGACTTGGATCGGTGTTGTTTTCTTCTTCAATTATCTGGGGATTATCGGGCTTTCCCTGGTGCTGCTGATTATGGGTATTGTCGCGGGTGGTTTCATCAGTACACTTTGGGGGATTGTTGGGGAGATCACACCTTCAAAAATATTAGGTCTGACATCCGGTGTGCTCAATCCAGCTCCGTTTTTAGGTGTCGCAGTATTCCAGGTTCTTACAGGTGCCATCCTGGACCATTCTGATCGGGTGGGCGACATGTACTCCATCGCCGGTTTTAAAAATGCTTTCTTACTGTGCCTTCTCTGTTCAATCGTCTGCATGGGTTTTTCTTTACTAATCCGCAAGCCCGGATCTTCATAGAAGTGGTTTCAAAACCTCCCCTGAGGAGTATGAATATATTGAAAGAAAGCGGCTTAATTAACTGCCATCATTTTTAGGCCCTGTCCAGTTGTACAGCGTCTCGATCCCTGCGAGGAAGAGCCTTTTGGAGCACGTAACGAAGAAGGTGGAGCTTTTACGAAGCCGTTAAAGACTATAATGGAACATTGCCATGCCAACGGAAACAGTTGATACCATGATTATCGGAGGCGGCCTCAGCGGTATTTATGCCGCTTACCTGCTGTCCCAAAGAAATAAACCTTTTGTCGTTCTAGAAGCCCGTGATCGTACTGGCGGCAGGATTTTAAGCCCTGAACATCAGGAATATTTCTCCGATCTCGGCCCCTCCTGGTACTGGCCTGCGATTCACTCGAAAATGGCGTATCTTATTCAAGCCTTGGGCCTTACGGGTTATCGCCAGTTTGAAGAGGGTATGGGCCGTTTTCAAAGTCCCAACGGAGCTGTCCAGACCGTCAGCGGTTACGCTACGGAACCCCTCTCCTGGCGGCTTTCCGGCGGAATGATGGCACTGATCAGAAAACTCTGTGAGGATATCCCTGACAGGGCCATCAGACTCAATCACCCGGTCTGTAAGATCGAGAAAAAGTTCTCCGGCGTTGTGGCCAGCGTCGGCGAACTGGAGAAAGAGCCTTGGGCCCGGTTCAGTACCAAGAAGATAATCCTCGCCCTGCCGCCGCGCCTTGCCGCCGCCACCATTCTCTTTAATCCCGAGCTGTCTCATAATTTGACCCAGGCGATGCTGAAAATTGGCACCTGGATGGCGGGTCAGGCGAAATTCTGCGCTCTTTACGAAGAACCTTTCTGGCGGCAAACGGGTCTCTCAGGCCAGGCTTTCAGCCAGCGCGGTCCGCTGGGCGAAATCCATGACGGATCCAACAACAGCCAGGGACCCTACGGACTGACCGGCTTTGTCGGAATTCCGGCGGCGCAACGCAACCATCAACAACTCCTTACCGAGGCGATTCTCTCCCAACTTGCAATCATCTACGGCAAACCGGCGGCGCAGCCGACGAGATTCTTCTACAAGGATTGGGCTCGTGAACGATTTACCGCCACCCAGTTCGACCAGCCGCCGGTGTACGAACACCCCCTCTATCACCCCCCGGCAGGTCAAACCTCCATTTGGGACGGGACCATCCATTTTGCCGGCACGGAAACCGCCAACCAACACGGCGGTTATCTCGAAGGCGCCCTGACCGCCGCCGAACGGGCGGTAATAAACCAATAATGAGTGCAAACAAGCCTCATATTGATAAAGATAACAAAATCCATCGTTATCTCTTGTATCCGGCTTCTCGTTTCCCTTTAACGGGTGCGCTCCATTCCTACTCCATTTGAGATATTGCTGCTTCCCATCACACAAAATGTATGAGACCTTTGAAAAATGCTAATTTTAGGATGTTTCGAAACTCTCCTAAACCTACACACATTACGGCTCTAAATAAAAAGATATTGTTTACAAAAATAAAGATTTTCAAATCCAGGATGTTATGTTTAAAAAATGGATTCAAACTCTTTTATGAGAAATTATCGGTAATTGTCACCTCTTCCCTTTGATTTTTTGTCATTTAGTAAAGTCATATCTGTCAACAATACTCCCAAGGTTTTCCTATGTATAAATTTTTGGTTGACATATTTATCCGAAAGGATATAGTTATGTAAGAAATAAAGGAAACAAGGAGACAAGGATATGCTTGCTAAGCTTACAACCAAAAACCAGATAACTATTCCCAAGCAGATTATTGATCAAATACCGGAAGCAAGATACTTTGATGTGGAGCTGAATGGCGGTGTGGTGGTTATGAAACCATTGAAGATCTACGATACCGATTTGGAGCAGATTAGATCAAAGATAAAAAAGATGGGGCTGAAACCTGACTGTGTCGCTGAAGCAGTAAAATGGGCAAGGTCCAAGTGAAGTCAGTTGTCATCGACACAAACGTGATTGTATCCGCTCTTTTATTCGGGGGAAAGCCCGGCGAGCTTATCCGGTTTTGGAAGACCGATCAAATTCAACCTCTTATTTTCAAAGAAATCACTGAAGAATATCTTCGGGTTTTAGCCTACCCGAAGTTCAACTTATCTGAAAAAGAAATAGGCTTTCTTTTCAATCACGAAATTCTACCTTATTTTAAAGCAGTAAGAATCAAACCAGGGCGCTGGAAAACAGCAATTGAAGATGATCCTTCTGATGATATGTTTATTCGTTGTGCTGTATCCGGAATGTGTAAAATAATCATATCCGGCGATCGGCATCTTCTTGATCTTAAAACATATGATAAAATCAAAACCCTCTCAGTATCAAAATTTTTAAAATAACTCGATGAACCTTCAACTACCGAGGTTTTCTCGGTAGTTGAAATGGAAGGATGATAAACATTATGAACAATAAGGGCCTCTCCGAAAATCAAGCTAATTTCCTCCTTTACACAGGGAACGATGGAAAGGTGAATGTTGAAGTATTTCTTAAAGACGAAACGGTTTGGCTCACGCAAAAGGCTATCGGCGAGCTTTTTGGCAAAGAAAAGCGCGTCATCACCAAGCATCTGAAAAATATTTTTGAAAGCGGCGAATTAGAAGAAAAAAGCAATGTGCAAAAAAAGCACTTTAGTCATTCGGATAAACCCATCATATATTTATAAACTTAAATGTATTACCCCAATTGAGCGAAGCTCAATCGGGTGATAATGGGTATTGGTTTTATAGTGTTTCTCATCATATTTTGTATGTCTTCGCTGAAAGAGATATAACAAATGAAATAAATTCCTTTCAACAAATACCAAATACCGAATACAAGATACCGCCTAATCGAGTTTTGGCTCGATTAGGGTATCAGATTCGTTAAAAAATAAGGAAATGGTAAAGTGACTTACAATTTTGATCCTGACCAATGGCACAAAAACGAGTTTGAGTTTATAAAAACAGAATATAAATCAGGTAAAATAACCAAACAGGAATTTAAGTCAGAATTAAAAGAGCTTGAAAGAAGATATGAAGAGATGTATGACCGGCTTAACGGAACTTATCAGATTTCCAACAATCATTAATTACAGAGCTAAACCCCCAGCTAAACTGGTGGTTTAGCTCTGTAATTATGAAAACAATAAAACAAAAGGATGTCCCAAAACTTTCACCGATTTTGTAAAATTTCGGTAAAATCGAGGTGAAAAATGGCTAAAATTGAAGTCAAAGGAACTGAAATAACAGTATATTCACATAGTGAGGAAGACTATATCTGTATAACGGATATTGCCAGACATAAAAACGCAGAAAGAACGGACGATTTAATTCGAAATTGGATTAGAAACCGAAACACCATCGAGTTTCTCGGTATTTGGGAAATGCTCAATAATCCGGATTTTAAACCCGTCGAATTCGACGGGTTTAAAAAGCAGGCCGGTCTAAATAGTTTTACCCTTACACCTAGACAGTGGATCGAACAAACGAATGCAGTAGGTCTTATTTCAAAGCGGGGCAGATATGGCGGTACCTATGCGCATAAGGATATCGCCTTTAAATTTGCCTCTTGGATTTCAGTAGAATTTAAACTATACCTCATTAAAGAGTTTCAACGCCTTAAAGATCAGGAAAGGCAGCAGCTTGGATGGGATATCCGCCGGAACCTGACCAAAATCAATTACCGGATTCATACCGATGCCATCAAGGAAAACCTTGTTCCCCCAAAACTGAGCAAATCCCAGATCAACCACATTTACGCTACGGAAGCCAATATTCTGAATATGGCCTTGTTCGGCACAACCGCAGCAATGTGACGGGAGGCGAACCCCGGTAAAAAGGGAAATATCCGAGATTATGCCGATGTCTCACAAAAGGTTGCGGGACGGGTTAAAAAGTCGATTCATTCCTGTTAAGGAACCTAACAGGACAGGAAAGAACCGTGACTATTGGTATTTTAATATATAACGTCCATCAGTTTATAAGTTGGCAATGGGATCAGGGCTTGCTTAGTGATTATAACTTGATATTAGCCTGGGGCTTTTGATACAAAAGGCGCATGGCACCTGCCGTCGCTTAAGCTCTGACGCGGCAGGCTGTCTCTCGCGAATTGAATATGAAGGTGCACTTAAGAAAGGAAAGAGTCGTCAAGCAAATGTTTCCACTGAATGAGCGCTTTTATACAGCGCAAAGGTGGTAAAACAAGTATGAACCTGCACTTGAAGAGATTTCGAGCACGCGCGTATTATGTTACGACAGGCCTGTAGCGGGCTCTCAGATACAGTTCCCTCAATGTCTGTCCCATCAGGAGCAGGGCAAACGCCAATATACCGATTATGAAGACAAAAATAAAGGCTGAATAGAGAGATAACTTTTCTAACATATTTTTCACACCTCCTTGATTGATGAATCCATCAGTGGTTTTCCGTCCCCCGATTACTCAGGGTTTGGCTTTTCACAGAAATATTTATTATTAATATGAGCCAATTTCAAAACATCCTCTTTCGAAGTCTGCGCTTATCTGTCCGATATCTGCGTCAGGCTCAAATTTTAATCCTCGAAATACTACATGTATTCCTGTGGTTAAAATTTTCGCCTTCCTTGATCTCGAACAAAATTGAACATTTTGAAACTGGCTCAATATAATTAAATCTTTATATGCAAATACCATGCACAGGAAGATGGTGTATAAATATATATAGAATATTCAAGCAGTTGAAGAGAATAACTTATAATCTGGTCTGTGTAATTATCACATATAAATCACAAATATTATGTAATCCATTTCACATTATTACCAATTATTCATAGTTTCATAAAAAAGATAAAACGTTTAAATAACGGAACGTTTTTTTGACAACCACTATAAAGGCGCATAACTCAGGATCTGTGCGGATCGCTATTCCTTTTATAGATGTCTAAAGGGGGCACTAATTGTGGATTATTATAGCTGCTGTATGACAAAGCACCAGATTAAATCAGACTTGATTTACTTTATGAAATAAAAGTATACATTTGTAATCTAATAATCGACTTGACTATGAAAGAAATTATACATTTATCCCAAATTAAAAAATGAATATCTTAATATGATGAACCGCAGCAATTACATTGAATTTCTTACTTGGGCACTGCCCAAGCTCTCAATGAGATACAAAGGCTTCCGAAAGGTAAAGCGACAGGTATGCCGAAGAATAGACCAGCGAATGAGAACATTGGATTTATCCGGTCTTGATGAATATAAAGAATATCTTATCTCAAACAACAATGAATGGCATACCCTTGATCAATTCTGTCGAATACACATCTCTCGATTTTTTCGCGATCGTCATGTGTTTAAAACCATTATGAGTTCCATATTACCGGAGCTGGGACAGATAGTTAAAGAAGAGAAAGGCAAGATCCTGTCTGTTTGGAGCCTGGGGTGCGCATCCGGTGAAGAGGCTTATACCTTTAAAATTATTTGGGATGCTCTGCTGCAGGATAAGTTCCCTGGTCTATCAATTAAAATATTAGGTACTGATATTGATGAACACATGTTAGTACGCGCAAGAAGCGGTAAATATAAAAAGAGCAGTTTAAAGGAACTGCCTGATAATCTAATTGAATATGGTTTTGAAATTTCTGGTGAAAATCATTTATTAAAGGATAATGTAAAAGAGAATATTGAATTTTTAAATCAGGATGTACGTAAAGAAATGCCTCAAATCTTCTTTAATATCATTGCCTGCCGCAACCTGGTCTTTACTTATTATGATTTAAATCTTCAAAAAGAACTTGTCCAAAGATTAATTAAAAAACTTACACCCGGGGGGATTCTCATTTTGGGAAAAAATGAATCATTGCCGGGTGATTACCCTGAGTTGGTTCAAAATAACCAGTGCAAATTGGTTTACCATAAGGTTAGAATCTATCTTAAAAACACATAGATGATTTTAAGGAAGGCCATAGTCTCACATCTTGCCGACGGCATGAAACAAAAAAACAAGGAGGTGAGGTATGAAAGTCTATTTTCACCCGGATTTTTATTCCGTGTACACTGGAGACCCTGCAGCTGCAGCGGGTAGAATGGAGGCGATTGTCAACACTATCGCCCCTCATGCGGATATCCTCTCTTTTTCCCCGGCAACGGAAAGTGATCTGCAGGCCGTCCATCCCAAGGGCCACATCGAAAGCATCCGAAACCAGGGATTGTATGATATTGCCGCCCTGGCTGTGGGAGGGGCGATTCAAGCGGCTGAAACAGGAATGAGTGAGCCGAGTTTTGCCCTGATACGCCCACCCGGGCATCATGCATCGGCTGACAGCTGCTGGGGATTTTGCTATTTCAACAACATGGCCGTGTCCCTGTATCGGCTGCAGTCGACAGGCCGTATTGAAACGGCGTTCATTCTGGATTTCGATCTTCACTATGGTGACGGTAATGTCAACATCCTCGGCGGTGAATCGTGGATCGATATCCTCAATCCCGAATCCTACGATCGACAGTCCTATTTAGAGGAAGTTAAGCAGGCCCTGGATGACACAACTGCGGATGTCATTGCTGTTTCCGCCGGATTCGACAACCACGCCCAAGACTGGGGCGGACTGCTCTCCACTGCCGACTACCGTACCATGGGGAGGTGGGTCAGTGAAGCAGCCTTACGTAATCATGGGGGGTGCTACGGTATTTTGGAAGGTGGATATAATCATGAGGTGCTGGGGGGGAACGTGCTTGCATTTATTGAAGGATTGGATAGATGAATTCCAGGGATGAAATTGTCGCGATTGTTGATGAAAATAATAATATTATAGACTCTCTTCCCCGATCTGTGATGCGTTCACACAATCTTCCTCACAGAGCATGCTACATACTGGTTTTCAATTCACACAATAAAATCTTCGTGCAAAAACGAACGCAAAGCAAAGATGTATATCCTGGTTATTATGACATCGCCACAGGGGGCGTTGTTCTTGCGGGTGAAACATATGAAGAGTCAGCCAAAAGAGAACTGGCTGAAGAAATAGGAGCAATAAATATTCCCCTTTTGAAACAATTCGATTTTTTCCATCAGGATAGTCAGTGCAGGGTCTGGGGGCGAGTTTTCAGCTGTATATATGACGGTAAAATTGTACTTCAGAAAGAGGAAGTAGAGAGTGGGGACTATTACACGATAGAAGAAATAATGGAACTAAAAGATATAAAATCTTATACGCCGGATGGCCTATATGTACTTTTCCGCTATCTGGACGAAAGAGCTGATAAATCATGAAATCCAATATGTTAAGCAAAAAACAATAATTAATAACTTCTTAATATCATAATAAAGATAAGTTCAATCCAATTTTAAGACACACTTAACCTGTGGTGTTTATATGTAATATTTCGGTGTTTCTCTCCTTTTTTGCCCTACGGCAATGAGGGTAAACTCACCCTGCCTCTGATCCCTTCGGCAAGTTCAGGATAAACTCTACGTTTATCCGGTATGCTGCAAGGCGTAGGCTGCCAATCATTCCTTATCCAGATTAAAGGTTTAAAGAGAGGTCTCCCGCTTGGAAAGCGGGACAGGCTTCCCTGTCTTGCCCGAGGTCATTCGCCTCAACGTCCTTTAACGGAAAATTCATAAGGACGACCTTTTGATTTAAACATTATGTATTTGCTGAATCCCGAGCCAGTGCCGTGGTAAAAGAACTGGTGACAAAATCTAAAATCAATAAAAATCGATTAACACCCAAAGGTGTCGGACCGTTTTGCTCTGTAGCCTCGAATAAGAGCAAAGAAGGAAAAGCAAAAAACCGGCGTGTAGAACTTGTTGAGAAAATATAGGTTGTGATATGGAATATTGGATGGACAGCATTGTAGAATTCAGCTTTTCTAAGTCAATTAAGGCAGGATCGTCGACATTGCTTTTTATGAGACCTTCAACGTTGGTAGGCTTTTACAAGTTTTTATCTTTTCCCAGAGTGTCCCTCGTAAAAAAATACAAAAATGATACGAACGCAAGACACGCTGCGCAAAGGAGAAAGGCGCCTTTAAACGCCTGTGCACCTAAAGATGCACCGGGGTAAAGGTGTTGCATGAGGTTTCCCAGCCCCTGAAGAAATACAGCTGAACCTATCATGGTAAAAAAATTAATGCCGGTCATGGCTGCTCCTGCTTTTTCAATGGGCATAAGCTCCTTGATGTGAGTATACATTACCCCTCCGGCACTACTTACCAAACCAAAAGAAAAAAACAGAATCGCTAATGTTAAAATACTTGCTTTCTGCGGAAGGAAAGCAAGGGCAAGCAAAACAGCCGCAAGGCTCACAAGTCCCCCAATAACGATCTTTTTGCGTGTTTGCAGTAATTTATCAGATAATATACCGCAAAATGGTCCACCCAGAATAAAGCCTATGTTCATCAGAAGAATCAGGTTGCCTGCATTAAATGCAGAAAGACCTCTTGCCTTCATGAGATAGGGACCTGCCCAGAGGGTTTGAACAGCAGCATAGACTCCGTATCTACAAAATGTTCCAATGGAGATAATCCAGTAATCTTTCTTTGCAAAGAGGCTGTAGAGATCTGAAAGTATCTCGTGCAGATTGATAGAGCTTTCCGGAGTGCCCGGATATCGTGGTGTTTCACGCGGCCTGTCTCGCACAACCAAAAAAAAATTATGGCTAATAATAAATTTACTGCAGCAATAATTGTAAAAGCAGGTCGCCAATAGACCGCCTTAACCAAAAGTACAAGGGGGGTTGTTGCGGCAATGTTACCTGCGGTTCCCAGGGAGAGAATAAACGCTGATAGTGTCGCAAATCTTAAGGAGCCAAACCAGAGGGTTAAAAGTTTGAAGGATCCCATAAGGTTGCAGGCCATTCCTGTTCCTAGCATCAATCGACCCAGGACAAACATTTCCAGTGAATTGGCCCATGCAAAGATGAGCGCACCGATGACAGCAACGAGAGATAAAACAGTCATAGTTTTTCTCGGACCGATACGGTCAAGATATATTCCTATGGGAATCTGGGTCAAAGCAAAGGCGTAGAAAAAGGCGGCTGACATGAGGCTCAACCCCTTTGTATCAATGGAGACATCTGACATTAACTGCGGAGTGATTACAGCGATGGACGATCTGTAAAACTGGGATAGAACAAACAAAAGTGATGTTATAATAAAGATGGCCCAGCGGCGGGATATGGCAAGTTTCATGTTTGAACCGGTTTATCCTAAAATCAATCTTTACGGATCACACTTTTCGCGCAATATCTTAAGTTCCTTTTGTGAAGGAGACGGCACATCGGCTTCGGGACGCCATTCAGATTTTCCAAGTTACGGCAGGAAGAATCGCAAAAAATTAACTCACGTTCTGTACTAAAACAACCTTAATCTATTTACTTATCTACCTTCATATCTCCTTTTTCTGAAACGATATATTGGATGCCTCCCCAGTTTGTTTTTTTATGAAAAAAGGATTTAAAATAAACATATATTATTAGTAAATCAAAAATGAATACCTCAAAAAGTATTCTCTTTTTACCGGTTACTTTCGCCCATATCATTGATGCAGAAATAAGTCTTAGCAGGACAGATAGGGTCGCTAATATAAAAAACGGTATATTCAACATGATTATGCCTGCAAGGAAAATCCCTATGTAAGTGTATATTATGCGATGCATAATTGTATCCAGGAAGGATCCTTTACTTTTTTCAAATAGTACCGCTCTGGTTAGCTTATCCATTAATAATTGATATGACATATTACCAATCGGAGAGTATATTTGTGGTCCGACTTTCACCCTTAAGCCGAGGTTTTTAGCCTTTCTCCCTATGTATCTGCCGTCGGCAAGTGTATTTTTAAACGCTTCAACTCCACCGATCTTCTTTAGTGTTTCTCTGTTCATCGCTACAGCTAACCCTATTCCGGTATCACCGTTTTTTAGTATTGCAGGCGCCAGGAAACCCAGTATTTCAATATTATAGAGATTCGCAAAGATCCTTGACCACAAATTATCTGTTTTACAATGAATGGGCAGGCCAAATACAATATCCGCTGCATTCTCTAATAAATACAAAGATTTTCCACAAAAATAAGCATCCGTACCTGTGTCGCTGTCGCTAAAGATTAAGATATCGTTGTTTGCATGTTGCACCCCATAATACAGATTAGACATCTTTCCATTGAAGCCGTCTTTGATTGCATTTACTATGATTTTCTTTTTAGATTGAGTTTTTAGTTTTTTAGCAATCTCTATGGCTGGATCGTTCTCTTCTTGAAAAGAAAATATAATCTCATTTATGCCACAGTTCTTCTGGTTTCCCCACGTTTTGAAGTTTTCTTCAGTAAATTCATCTTTACCCCAAACCGGTTTAATAATGCTAATCAGCTTATATTTATTAATTTCAGGGATATTTTGACTCGCATCCAAACTCGTATTTATTCTTTGATGAAGCAAATAGAGAACAAAAGCATTAATAATTATGAAACCTCCACCAATTATCCAATACATCATATTTTACCCTTTATCATGGGAGGTGTTCCTTTGACATGCTTTGAGTAAATCGATAGCCTGGCGCATAAGGGCAATAAGGATTAACTAAATGTAATATAATCTATCTGTACAATATAAATCAAGAACAGATGCACTCTGATTTCCACGCTGTTCTTATCATGGAGTTGTCCCAGTTTTTCATTTTGTTTTTCGGAAATTTTGTATTGGGCTTCCCTTTTGTTACCCGGGAGTTCATTTGCTCCATGTCGCTACATTTTCTGTTTGGCACAAGATTAACGGTTGTGGTATGGATGTTGGGGTAATTAAAAAAAATTCAACTTAACAGTTTACTCAGGAAGCACAGAAAAAATCAAAAAGGTTCACTATATTGCAAAGGAGCATACCATGTCCAAAGTAATGATACATCCGGCGAGCTATGATGATGTCCGTGAGGCTGTAAGAAGTGCCTTCAAACTTTTTCCGTTACAGGTGACAAGCAAGAAGGTTTTGATAAAACCCAATGTGCTTCGGTCTTCAGAAGCCGAAGAAGGCATCGTTACACATCCGGCGGTCTTGAAGGCTGTGGTTGAAAAAGTGGAGGAAATGGAGCCGGCCTCGCTCATAGTGGGGACAACCCGGGCCTGTTCAATTACGGGGCAAATGAGGAGAGTTTTAAAAAGACCGGGTTGATGACCGCAGCAAAAGAATATTATGAGAACATTGGGAACGACTCAGTCAAGGTTGATTTTAACCCTGATTTCATGCCCATGGTAAGCATTTCTCGAGCTGTTCTCGAAGCTGATATAATAATCAGCCTTCCTAAATTCAAAACCCATGGTCTGACGGTAATGACCGGAGCAATTAAAAATAGTTATGGTTTTTTACCCGGAGCCTTGAAATCTAGGTTGCACAGAGCAGCCGGCAGCCCTGAACGCTTTCACGAAGTTATTGTGGACGTGTTTCGACTTCGGGTGCCTGATTTCTTTATCGTAGACGCTGTGGTCGGTATGGAGGGCAATGGACCGGCCTCGATAGACCTGAGAAGCATCGGTTTGATCCTGGCCTCCAACGACGCGGTGGCCCTGGATTCAGTCATCGCAAGGATGATGGGATTAGATCCAGGCCGGTTGCGGTTCCTTAGAAAGGCCAGGGAAATTGGCCTGGGTGACTACGATCTTGATAAGATAGAAATCATAGGGGAGTTGAAAACGTTGCCCGAGTTTAAACTCCCGCCCTTAGGGGGCGAAGCTATCATGGAAAACGAGGCGATCCAGGAAATGATGCACAGTCGAACCCTTCTAACACCACAGGCGCGCCCGGATTTGTGTACGGCTTGTGAAACCTGCGTCGATCAGTGTCCGGTATCGGCCTTGTCCATGAAAGAAGACATCCCTGAAGTTGACGATGAAACCTGTATTAGATGCTTTTGTTGCCAGGAAATTTGCCCGGAAAAAGCGATTGAATTAAGGTGATTTTTTAATATATAAATCCAGAATAGATGCACTGCACACTTTTCACGTCAAATGGCTTTACTTAGGCAGGTGTTTGGGTGATGTTGTCCGGGCAGTTTGTATTTTTGTTTTGAGACTTTTGCAAAACGGCACTTTATGCCCTATTTCTGCGTCAGGCTCAAATTCCAATCCTCGAAATATTCTATATATTCCTGTGGTTGAAATTTTCGCCTTTCTTGAACTCGAACATTAATTACCATTTTTCAAAGGTCTCATTTTGTGAATGGTGGTTAAATATATGCCTGAAAATATCAAACAGATACCTGCAATGTGGTAAGAACTCAGTCTTTCGCCTAAGAATATGTACGCCATAATAGCACCGAAAACCGGCATTAGGTGTATGAATATTCCGGCCTTGCTTGGTCCGATAATTTCTACTGCCTTGTTCCAGAACATATAGGCGAGCACAGATGGGAAAATCGCAACATAAAGAACACTGATGACGCTTGTCATTGTCAGTCTAATTGTGGCGCCTGTTTGAATCTCCCAAAGATAAAATGGAAATAGAAAAAACAGCCCGATTATTATAATCGAAGCAAGAAAGCAGACAGGGCTCATTTTTTTCGGCTTCTTTCTAAGTAAAATCGTATACATAGCCCAGCTCATAGCAGCGGATAAAGTCCACAAATCTCCTCGTACAAATTGAACCAGCATAAGATTCCCCAGATTGCCATTGGAAATGATCCATAATAACCCGAAAAATGAAATGATAACTCCAAATGTCTGCAGAAGGGTAATCTTGTCCTTGAATCCGATCCACGAAAATAAAACAATAAATATCGGTGTCATGGCGTTTACTAAAATTGCATTGACTGCCAGAGTGGAGTGCAGGGCCAAATATATAAATGAGTTGAAAATGGTTACAGAAAAAATGGCCAGAACCGTAATGATCTTCCAGTGGCTTCGGATCAAATCCCATTGGCTTTTAAGTGGTTTTACGGCAAAGGGAAGGATTATCATTAAAGCAATGGCCCAACGCCAGAAGGACATTGCAATTGGAGGAATAGCATCATGGACCCCCCTTCCAAGAACAAAATTTCCAGACCAAAAAAGCACCGTCAATGTGAGCAAAAGATAGGGCATATTATAGCTTATTACGGATTCATCATTATTAGCTGTAAAAGTATAAAAATAAGAACGAAAAGGCTATAATGTCAAGAAGTATTGAAAAATTGGCCAAAGACAGGCGTGCTGATTTCCGACGGCGTCATGCAGGCAACGGTATGCTGACAGTTACGCCCATCATTGATACAAAAGCACTGGAGCAAATATTCCTGCACAAGGTATCACTCTGGATATGATTAAGCTGTTGTATAAGTGGCAGCATACGTGTGTTAATGTGTACTGTGGACCGAGTATATTGCCAGGGCAGCAAAAGAGACCATGGAAAATCACGCTCGATACGTCATCCGTGCATAGTTCTCCCAGGAAAGGATGTCACGGATTTCTCGGACTTTCCCCAATAAAAAAGTGAGGCATACATCGGGCATTATTGACATATTCAGATCAATATGAATTCAGGCATATTGGAGCATACCAAGTCTATCAGTGATTTGTTCTAGAAGTTCAAGTTTTTTTACAAATATGTCTTGGAACTCGGGATTGGCTGACAGATTAAACACTTTTGCAAGCCGGGCCAGTTTTTTAAGTTCCGCTATTGACGTCTGGTCAAACATCGTCATTACTGCGCCCACTCCGGCGGCATTTCCAATTACTTTAATATTTTCAGGACCAAGCCCTGCAAGCATACCGATGGTGAAACAGTCGTCCAGGTTCATATAGTTTCCAAACGCACCGGCCAGCAGGATCTTTTCAGGGCGTTTAATGCCTGCTTTTTCGCAAATCATCTTGATTCCTGAAGTTAGAGCGCTTTTTGCAAGCTGGATGGAACGGATATCTTTCTGGGTAACGGTCAGTTTGCGGCCTGTTGCCGTCGCCTCGCCGGATGCGATCACAAATTCCCTAAGTTTCCCTTTATCAAACTTTAAACCGGGATGGGTGCCCTGGGGGTTGAATGCTCCGTCTTCAAGAACTACTCCTGAGCGTACAAATTCCGCAACAGCGCTGAGAATTCCCGATCCGCAGATTCCGGAAGGTTTAACTGTACGCCCCTTGTTGTTTTTAATTACGGATATCTCGATTTCACCGCTGTGGTTGTCAAATTTCACCGCATCAACAGCCCCGGGTGCAGCCTGCATCCCGTGATGGATATTGGCTCCCTCAAAAGCCGGTCCGGTGGCACAGGATGTTGCCGTGACCCCCTCACTGCCCTTTAACATCAATTCCCCGTTGGTCCCCATGTCAACAAGCAGTGTGCCCGGCGGCTGGTCGAAAAACCGAACGGCATAAGCCGCCGACAGAATATCGGATCCTAAAAACCCGGAGATCAGCGGCGGCGTATAAACCGTTATCGCAGGATTGAAGTGAAAACCGATTTCCTGCGCCGGAACCTTCCGTTCTTCAGTAAATTTCGGCTGATAGGGTGAAATGCCGATGGAGGAAGGATCTACTCCGTGAATCAGGTGGATCATTGTTGAATTGCCCACAATGGTCATCCGGTTGATCTCCTCAGAACTGATATGTGCGGTATCGCAAAGAGAACGAACAGCCGCTTCGATGCCGCCAACCGCCATCTGCTTGAGGCGCGACAGGTTTCTTTGGTCCATCATTACGGCACTGATCCGGCTGATTACATCGGCACCGAGCAGCGCCTGGGGATTTCTGATCGCAACCGAAGCAGCAACCTTTAGCAAGGAGAGATCACAAAGGTAAACCCCGATGGTGGTGGTGCCCAGATCCACAGCCAACCCATACCCTTTCAAAGTACTCTGGTCGTTTCCCCTGACGGCAAGTGCCTCATCAAGAAGCTGCTGTGTGGCAGGCTTTGCAACTACCTCCGGAATGAATCTGGAACTGACTGGAATTTCCACCGTAATATCACTTTTAATTTTCACCCGGCATGCCAACCGAAAACCGCGCCCTAAATCCTTTTCAGAAATCAGGTGCTGCTCAATTTCATCCGGCGGACAGTCTTCCG